>OLWP01000019.1_pt1 | contig 195027 bp, 145 predicted proteins | sample 1673741 | NCBI WGS metagenome assembly OLWP01 (sample SAMEA103958125, study PRJEB25191) | human gut metagenome
CCGGTACATCCGGGTGTAAAGGATGGCAACACGGGGGTGTTTACGGAATTATGTGCTTGTCTTTGCTAAAAAAAGAGAGGGCTTTTGTGAGATGAAGAACCGTATTTCACCTATTTAATACCTATTATATTCGTTTTTACATTTGTTTATTCGATTATTTTATATGTTTTCTCAAAAGCAAAAGGAGGTAACATATTAGCTATCAATTATATAATAAATTCCATATGTTTCAGAAGTGATAGAGGAGTGATAGAGGAAAACGTCCTGTATCACAGCCTCTAACGATTGAATATCAATAACTATAACCTTCGCAGTGATAGAGTGATAGAAGGATTTACAAAATGGCTCTTACGCTGTAATGTCTGTCTTTTCTTAAAATAATCTACATTCCCAATACATTTTCCTCCGGCCTGTCGTATATTTGTAGTTTAATTATTAGAAGCAATGGCAATTCAATTCAGCATACACATAACTTTCTGTTTATGAAAAAATATATATTCCTACTCTTTCTACTCTTTACCGCCGTCTCGCTTCAGGCGCAATACCCGTTGCTCAGCAAAGATGCCGAGATCAGCCTATTGACAGTTTCGCCATCGGAAGACGAAGTGTACACGGTCTACGGACATACAGCTTTGCGGGTAAGAGATGCATCGAAAAAACTCGATACCGTATTTAATTACGGGATATTCGACTTCTCGAAGCCCAACTTCATCTATCGGTTTGCAAAAGGAGAAACCGATTACAGACTGGCAGCGCAATATACACGCGACTTCCTAATCGAATATGAGATGCGGGGAAGCGAAGTCACCGAACAAATCCTGGATATCGATTCCGCAGGAAAAGCACGGATATGGGAAGCGTTGATGATCAATAACCGGCCGGAAAACCGCGTATACCGTTATAATTTCTTTTTCGACAATTGTGCGACGAGACCCGCTGCCATCATCGAGAAGCTGGCAGGTGAAAAAATAGATTATAACATACCGTTCAAGCAGCAGACGTTCCGCGATCTCATCAACTACTGTACGCGTAACAAACCCTGGCTTACGTTCGGATGTGACCTGGCACTTGGCAGTCCGACCGACCGGATCGCGACTCCCCATGAAATGATGTTCCTACCGCCCTACCTGAAAGAAGCGTTCGGTACGGCAACCATTACCGGTGCAGACGGTTCCCGGAAGGAATTGGTAAGTTCAACCAAAACATTGATAAACGGACTCACCGATGACGTAAAACCGGATACGGGCTTCTTTACGCCGCTTGTCTGCTGTTGGGCCTTTTTCCTGGTTGTGCTGGCTGTCACATTCGTTGAATGGCGACATAAATCCTATTTCAGGATTGTTAATTGCATCTTGTTTTTCACAGCTGGAATAGCAGGAATCGTACTGTTTTTCCTAAGTTTCGTTTCGACACATCCATGCGTTTGCCCGAACTGGAATATTATCTGGTTACAACCTTTTGACTTAGCAGCTGTTATTTTGTTTACAGTAAAAAAGTTAAGAAAGGCCGCATATTATTATCATTTTATTAACTTTGCGGCGCTTACGCTGATGCTGGCTGGCTGGCATTTCATTCCGCAGCATTTAAATACAGCATTTATCCCGTTGGTAATGAGCCTTTGGCTCCGTTCGGGATATGGCGTTTACAGAAAAATATGGAACATCGGGTACGAAAAATATTAACATCGCTCATCGCAATTCTGGCAGCAACCAACCTGGAGGCTCAACAAAGCACTCCCAAATTGGTCGTGTGCATCACTGTCGATCAATTGCGGGGTGATTATATAGAATACTTTTATAATACATTCGGCGAGCGTGGTTTCAAGCGGTTGATGAATGAAGGACTGGTGTATAACAACATACGGTTCGAATTCTCAGACATAGATGAAGCCAGTGCCTTTGCCACCCTATTCACCGGAAGCAATCCTAATTTCAATGGAATAGCGGGAAAGAACATTTACGATTTTGACAAGGAAAAGGAAGTTTCGGTCTTATATGACCCGGACTATATCGGCAATTATACGAAAGAGCATTATTCTCCCCGGAAACTGATCAGCTCCACAATCGGAGACGAACTGAAAATCGCTTCCAAAGGCAGAAGTGACGTATATGCCATTGCTCCCAACCCCGAAAGTGCGATCCTTTCCGCCGGACATGCGGCAAACGGTGCTTTCTGGATGGACGATTACAACGGCAAATGGGCAACAACGACCTACTACAAAGGGCTTCCTTGGTATGTGGACCGCTACAACAACGGCCCGGAATCTCTGTCGGCACGTTTGGAGCAGATGACTTGGACTCCCTCCCTGTCACTGGATAAGTTCAATGCATTTCCGTACGTGTTAGATGAAATTCCATTCAAATACACATTCAAGGAAAATACAAACGAGTGTTTCTTCAACTTGAAGACATCCCCTTTTATCAATAAGGAAATCAACCGCTTGGCGCTTCAGTTCCTCGAATACGGGGCTTTCGGTACACGTTCCTGTCCGGATATGCTTGCCATCACTTATTATGCAGGCAATTATCGCGGCAATATGCATAAGGAATACACCCGCGAGATACAAGACACCTATTATCAGTTGGACAAGGATCTGGAGCAGTTGTTGGACAAGATCGACAAGAAGGTCGGACTGAACAACACGCTGATCGTCTTTACCGGTTCAGGATATTATAAGAGTGAAGAAGAATATCCAGACGGCATGCAGCTGACAAATGGCGAATTCCATCCGAAACGTTGCGTCGCCTTACTCAATATGTACTTGATGGCGATCTACGGCCAACATACGAATTGGGTAAAAGGATTCTATAACAACCATATCTATCTGAACCGCAAAGCGATAGAAGACGCGAAGCTGGAACTGACGGTCATACAGGAAAAGGCGGCCGAATTCTTGCGCGAATTCAGCGGCGTGCAATTCGTTGCAACCGAGAATGTCCTTCGTACGGGCAACTGGAATGAAAAGACTTCCAAATACCTGCACGGCACCCACCTTTCAAGCCGTGGCGACCTGATCATCGAGTTACAGCCCGGATGGACCATCAACAACGACGATCCGAAAGCGAAAGTAAAAGTAATACGAAATAATGCAGTTATAACCCCGCTGGTATTTATGGGCAACGGTATCAAGCCGGAACATATCTACCGCGAAGTAAAAGCCACAGAGGTAGCCCCAACGGTAACCCATGTGCTGAGGATCAGACCCCCCAATGCGTCCCTCAGTCTACCACTTAGAGAATTGACAATTGGCAATGGACAATTGACAATTCCATCTAAATAAATATCCATTGACAAATACAAACAAATAAAATTAGTAACCATCCAATTGAAATCGTCAATTGCATTGTCAATTGTCAATTGTCAATTGTCAATTTAATAAGTTATGGGATTTAATGAATTTATGACGAAGCTGTTCGGCAATAAGTCGCAGCGTGACCTGAAAGAAATCACCCCGTATGTGGACAAGATCAAGGCCGTATATCCGTCAATCCAAAAGCTCTCGAATGACGAGCTTCGTGCAAAAACTGATGAAATCAAACAACGTATCCAGGATTACGTAGCCGATGAACGCGCTAAAGTGGAAGAACTGCGCAAAGGCATCGACAACAAGGAACTGGAAGAACGTGAAGCGATCTGGGCAGAAGTTGACAAGATCGAAAAGAATATCACTGAAAAGATGGAAGTGGTACTGGAAGAGGTACTTCCAGAAGTCTTTTCTATCATGAAAGATACGGCTCGCCGTTTTTCTGAAAACGAAACGATCGAAGTAACGGCAAATGACTTCGACCGTAACCTGGCTACCAAATACGACTTTGTGGAAATCAACGGCGACAAGGCCATCTATCACAACCATTGGGTGGCAGGTGGCAACGAAATCACCTGGGATATGGTCCACTACGACGTACAGTTGTTCGGTGGTGTCGTACTGCACAAAGGCAAGATTGCCGAAATGGCGACCGGTGAAGGTAAAACATTGGTGGCTACTCTGCCGGTATTCTTGAACGCATTGACCCGCAACGGTGTACACGTAGTAACCGTGAACGACTACCTGTCAAAACGTGACTCGGAATGGATGGGCCCGTTATATATGTTCCACGGACTGTCGGTAGACTGTATCGACAAGCACCAGCCGAACTCTGATGCCCGCCGTGCCGCTTACAATGCCGACATCACATTCGGTACGAACAACGAATTCGGTTTCGACTATCTGCGTGACAATATGGCGATCAGCCCGAACGACCTGGTACAGCGCAAACACAACTACGCCATCGTCGATGAGGTCGACTCCGTGTTGATCGACGATGCCCGTACACCGTTGATTATTTCCGGTCCGATCCCTCGCGGCGAAGAGCAGCTGTTCGAACAGTTCCGTCCGAACGTGGAAGTAGTCGTAAACGCACAGAAAGACCTTTGTTCCAAGATGCTGATCGAAGCCAAGAAGAAAATGGCAAGCAGCGATCAGAAAGAGGTGGAAGAAGGTTCTATCCAACTGTACCGTTCTTTCAAAGGATATCCGCGCAACAAGGCACTGATCAAATTCCTGAGCGAACAAGGCGTAAAAGCCCAGATGTTGAAGACGGAAGAATATTTCATGTCTGAAAACATGCGTCACATGCATGAAGCGACAGACGAACTGTACTTCGTGATCGACGAAAAAAATAACAGTATCGAATTGACCGATAAAGGTATCGACTTGCTGACCGGCAAGACCGATGATCCGACATTCTTCGTATTGCCGGATATCACCTCCCAGCTTTCCGAACTGGAACATATCCAAAACGAAGAAGAAAAACAGGCTAAGAAAGACGAATTGCTGGCCAACTATTCCGTCAAGAGCGAACGCGTACATACGATCAACCAGTTGTTGAAGGCTTACACTTTGTTCGAGAAAGACGACGAATATGTCGTGATGGACAACAAGGTCATGATCGTCGACGAACAAACGGGCCGTATCATGGACGGACGCCGCTACTCCGACGGTCTGCATCAGGCTATCGAAGCAAAAGAACGTGTGAAAGTGGAAGCTGCAACACAGACATTTGCAACAATCACCCTGCAGAACTACTTCCGCATGTATCACAAGCTGTCAGGTATGACCGGTACGGCAGAAACGGAAGCCGGTGAATTCTGGGACATCTACAAACTGGATGTTGTCGTAATCCCGACAAACCGCCCGATCGCCCGTAACGACATGAACGACCGCATCTACAAGACGAAACGCGAAAAATATAACGCCGTAATCGAAGAGATCGTCCGGTTGACCGAAGCAGGACGTCCGGTACTGGTCGGTACGACATCCGTCGAAATATCCGAATTGTTGAGCCGTATGCTTACTATGCGTAAGATCAAACATAACGTCCTGAACGCGAAATTGCACCAGAAAGAAGCTGAAATCGTAGCGACTGCCGGACAGAGCAGTACGGTGACGATCGCCACCAACATGGCCGGTCGTGGTACTGACATCAAGCTATCGCAGGAAGTAAAAGCAGCCGGCGGTTTGGCCATCATCGGTACGGAACGTCACGAAAGCCGCCGTGTAGACCGTCAGTTACGCGGTCGTGCCGGACGTCAAGGTGACCCGGGTTCTTCCGTATTCTTTGTTTCTCTGGAAGACGATTTGATGCGTCTGTTCGCATCTGAAAAGATAGCCGGATTGATGGACAAATTAGGGTTCAAGGAAGGTGAAGTATTGGAACACAGCATGCTGAGCAAATCTGTTGAACGTGCTCAGAAGAAGGTGGAAGAAAACAACTTCGGTATTCGTAAACGTCTGTTGGAATATGACGACGTGATGAACTCGCAACGTAACGTAATCTATACCCGCCGTCGTCATGCTCTGATGGGAGAACGTATCGGTCTGGACGTATTAAATACAATTTATGATACATCCGTTGCAATCGTCGACCAGCATGCCGATGGTGACTACGAAGGTTTCAAGCTGGAACTGTTCAAGACTTTCGCAATGGAATGTCCGTTCACGGAAGAAGAATTCAAGAACGGCAAAGCCGACAAGCTGGCCGATAAACTGTTCGATGAAGCGTTGCAGCTGTTCAAACGCCGCATGGAACGTATGACTCAGGTTGCCAATCCGGTGATCAAACAAGTTTACGAACATCAGGGGGCGATGTATGAAAACATCATGATCCCTATTACGGACGGTAAACGTATGTATAATGTTTCCTGCAACTTGAAAGAAGCTTACGAAACAGAAAGCAAAGCTATCACGAAAGCATTCCAAAAATCGATCGTCCTGCATACTATCGATGAAGCTTGGAAAGAACATTTGCGTGAAATGGACGAACTGCGTCACTCGGTACAAAACGCCAGTTACGAAAATAAAGATCCCCTGTTGATCTACAAGCTAGAGTCTTACAACCTGTTCAAGAACATGGTGGATATGATGAACCGTAAGACTGCTGCCGTCCTGATGCGCGGGCAGATCCCTGTTCGCGAAGAACCGACCGAAGAAGAAAAGCAGGCTATGGCTGCCCGTCAAGCAGCTATGGAAGAGGCTGCCCGTCAGCGTATCGCTATCCAAAGAGCTGAAGCCGAGCGCCACCAGGACATGAGCAAATATCGTACTGAGAAGACCGATATCTCCGGTAACAACAATCCGGAAGAACGTGCCCAGCAACAACCGCGCCAAGAACCAGTTCGCGCCGAAAAACGCGTAGGTCGCAACGACCCCTGTCCTTGCGGAAGCGGTAAGAAATATAAGAATTGCCACGGGCAAGGTTTATAATCCTATCCTGTAAGATCAAAACAAAGGCGGCTCTGAAGGTCGCCTTTGTTTTCTTTATAAATCTAAAAAAACACAAAATCCTTTTGTCTCTTACATTACACTTACTACCTTAGTCGAACTAATTTAAATATTACATTTAATCACCATGAAGAAAATTATCTTATTACTGGCTTTTTGCCTGAGTGTAGGCAATTTATTCGCACAAGATGCGAACGCAGACAAACTGCGTGAAGAAGGAGACGCAGCCATGACTGCAAAAAACTATCCCGAAGTTGTAGCAAAGTACAGCGAATACTTGAAACTTACAAACTATGAAGATGAAAGCCGTATCTTTAACTGTGCATTTGCAGCTTACAATGCCAAAAAGTATGACGATGCCATCAAGTTCTACGACATGGCTATTCAAAAGGGCTATAAAGCAGACGACGCTTATGTAGGCAAAGCGATGTCTTTGCGTAGTCAGGACAAAGCTGCCGATTTTACAGCAACAGTTGAAGCTGGTCTGAAAGCAAATGCCCAAAACGCAAACCTCGAAAAACTTCTGTATGCTTATTGCATGAAGAAAGGACAGGCAGCTCAGAAAGCAGGTAAGACAGAAGAAGCAGAAGAACTATTTAAAGACGTATTAGTTGTAAGTAACGCCAAATATAAAGGCAACGCTCTGTACAGCCTTGGCGTTATGTTCTACAATGCAGGTGCAAAAATTCTGGCCGATGCCAACCCGATCGCAACATCCGATCCAGACAAATACGCTGCTGAAAAGAAAAAAGCAGATGCTCAAATGGCAAAAGCAAAAGGTTATCTGGAACAGGCAGTCGCTTTGAACGCAGCCGATGCTAATTCCAAAAAGATTCTGGATGCTATCAATGCTGCTGCAAAATAAAGTATAACGCAATAATTAAAAAGAGGACTTCGGTCCTCTTTTTTTATTTATACAAAAAGCGAATCATATAAATCCGTATGACAGAGATCCGGCATAATATCAGCCACACTGGAACAACTATCGGCCGGTGTTTATTCAAATGTTAATCCTTTCCAAATCGTCCGGAACATAAACGGTTCCGGAGAAAGCTTGTGCAGCTTCACGCATATAAGATTGCTTGCGGGTATCCAAGTTACGGTCTTCGGTGTGATATAAGACCAAATTCTTCACTCCCAATTCCGCAGCCAATCTCCCGGCGTCCAATGCCGTACTGTGGTGCTTCTTATAAGGTTGGAAAACTTCCCGATCCTCATACAAGCAAAAGGCTTCGCATAAAAGCCAATCCGCATTTTCCACATAAGAGCGGTTTATCACATTATAAGGTTCGTCTCCCAGACAGACAAACGACTGTCCGTCCGGCAGCTGCGTTCGAAATCCGAACTGTTTTTCTTTGGTGGATGCGATATCGAAACATTGCAGGCATAAACCTCCGGCTTCAAAGGTCTCTCCATCCTTCACTTCACGAAACTCAACTGCGCTCCCGATCAATGCGACGATCTTTGCCGGCAGCAATTTCCGGCAGATCCAGTCCAGCACTTCCAACACCTTATCATGTCCATACACCCGGAAAGTACCCGTATATTGTCCGGACAGCATTTTCTGCATCACGATACGGACCATCCAGACAGCCCCCAATATATGGTCGGTATGAGCATGTGTCACAAACATGTCGTGTATCTCGCTTATCGCGATTCCCGCTTTCTCCAACTGTCTCAATATACCGTTGCCACCTCCGGCGTCGACCAGTAAGATGTTCTTTCCGATCTTGATAGTGAAACAGGTGTTATAACATTTTGTAACGGTAGCATTACCTGTTCCGAGCATAGTCAGTTCAGTAATCATATTTTCAATCATAAATGTAGGTTTATCTATATTTTATTACAGTTACTTATTATCATTCCGTCCGGTCAAGCCTGTACGCCCGATACTACTCGAACAAAATTCTAAACCTCGTCAATCCGTCCGCATACGTCCTAAGAGAAAAAGAACAGTTGTGCTTTTGAAGCACTTCGCGGATAAATATCAAGCCGATACCCTGACCGCCACGTTTAGTGGAAAAGAAAGGGCTGAACAGCTTGGCCTCCGTTTCCTTGTCAATACCTTTACCTGTGTCGGCGATCTCCAAGCAGACCGGATTATGAGAAGTACGGATATAAATCTCGCCATCATGGTCAATCGATTCGGAAGCGTTCTTGATAATGTTGACCAACACCTGCTCGAAGAGAGAATTGTCCAGATTGACAATCGGCGAAACGGGATCCAGCTCCATCACGATCCGGATATTCCTGTTCAGACAAACCGTTTCCATAAAACGTTTGCATGAAAAAACAACAGTATTCAGCGGTTGTGCCTTGACTTGCGGTTCCGGTATGCGGACCACATCTGCAAAATTCGTGATAAAATGACTCATACTATAGCAACGTTCTATTGAAACACGTAGGACTTCACAGATATCTTCCGTGTCCTGCATTTCACTGAAGGTCGCCTCAAGTGTGTCCAATGTGGAAGTAATACCGGCAGTCGTATTATTCACCTCATGGGCAATCATACGAATCACCTTCTCATACGCTTTCTTTTCAGCCTTAAAGACTTCCTGCGTCAGCATTTCCACCAAATAGAACGAATGATGGAAGCCACGGTCCACAAATGATGAATGCGTACATTTATAGATATTGGCATCGTTCAGGCGAACTGTCTGCGAATCGTACAGGGGGATCGGTTCCAACTCTGCAGCCAAAGAAGAATCCAGTTCCGACAGACGCTTACCCACAATATCCGGCAAGGAAGAGATCCCCAACATCTTACGAGCCGCCGGATTAACCGAAAGGACTTCCTTATCGAGATTCAACATAATCACTCCCATCGGTGAAGCATTGATCAGCAGATCCAGAAAATGATTCTGTTCCCTTAAATGCAGTCGTTCGTTCTTCAACTGTTCCATCATCTTGTTGAATATATCGACAATACGATCTGCCTCCTTCTGTCCCACACGGCTCAGACGGGAACTGAAATCCTGTTCCTTCAACAGCTCCATACCGTTCCCAATGATATGAAGCGGCTTGATGATACGGCGATAGAACACAGACAAATAGAGAACCGTCAGAAGTACGAGTCCTTCCACCAAGAAGAACAAGGAAACCGATTCCGTATAGAAAGCATGATAGGTAATGATTGCCAATACAGACAACAGCAATGCAGTCAATATCCAAAACAGTCCTTTTATTCTCATCAGCCGGGACGATTTACTTGTCTACAGGTATATCATATTTCTCTAGACGGCGGTACAGGGCTGCCCGACTGATGCCGAGCGCCGTAGCAACGTGTGAAAGATTACCGGCATGTGTCTTCAGTGCCTGGAGAATCGTTTGCTTTTCCAACTCGTCCAACGTCAGGCCTTCAAGCGAAGAAGCAGCCTCAGCCTTTGCCGACAGCATCGTATGGAAGCACTGGCTCTCGAAGTCAGAGGCTTCCAAAACAGCCTTGCCTGATACCAATATCGTCCGTTCCACCAAATTCTTCAACTCACGGATATTACCAGGATAAGGCAGCTTTTGCAGGAAGGTCAAGGCTTCCGAGGAAAAGCGGACGGTAGGCAAGCCGTTTATCTCCGATTGTTTGTCGGCAAAATAGCGTACCAACAGAGGAATATCGTCTTTACGCTCACGAAGCGCAGGCAAGTGGACGGTTATCAAGTTGATGCGATAAAACAAATCTTCCCGAAACATGCGCTCTACCACCATTTCACGCAGGTTACGGTTTGTCGCGCTAACCACACGGATATCGACTTTGCGAGGACGGCTATCGCCCAAAACCTCGAACGTCTGATCTTGCAGAACACGTAACAACTTCACCTGACAAGACAGTTCGAGATCGCCGATTTCATCGAGAAAGATCGTCCCTTTATTTGCCATCTCGAAACGTCCGGTACGATCGATATAAGCATCGGTAAACGCTCCTTTCTTATGCCCGAACATCTCACTCTCGAAAAGGCTTTGCGAAAGTCCGCCAAGGTTGACCTTTACGAACGGCTCCTTCGCACGTGAACTGTTCGTATGAATCGCCTCGGCAATCAGTTCTTTGCCTGTTCCACTCTCTCCGGTTATCAGGACTGAAGCGTTGGTCGGAGCAATCCGGGAAACCGTCCCCAGCACATCCATCAACGGAGCGCTCTGGCCTATGATCTTGTCAAAATGAAATTTATTATCGGCATCCAGACGGTTCAATGGCATTTTCTGCTCCTTCTTCTGTTCACTTAGTTCGATCGCCGTACGGATAGATTTCAGCAGTACGAGATTATTCCAAGGTTTAGTCACAAAATCGAAAGCTCCTGCTTGCATTCCCTGTACGGCAAGCGAAATAGATCCCCATGCCGTCATCAGAATAACCGGGACATCGGGCTGGAATACCTTCACCTGCTTCAGTAGTTGTATCCCCTCTTCACCGGTTGTAGTCAGTGTAAAGTTCATATCCATCAGGATAAGCTGCAACGTCGTCTGGCGTACGACAACCAACGCCTCTTCCGGCCCCGGAACAGCTTCCGGTTCGAACCCAGCTCGTTTCAACAAGAAAGTTAGCGAAGAACGAACGGCAGCATCATCGTCTATTATCAAGATCATTGATTTATGATTTCAAATTTATGATTTATGATTTGCAAATTTATAGAATTAAATCAATCATCGCCTCACGATCTTCTCAAATTCCGCATCAAGAGTCTGGTCATTAATGAAATCATAAAGAGTGACGCTGCGTATATTGTAATAGTAGTTCCAATAGTCGTACAATTCCTGGATATGCTTCTGTTTAGCCTCATCCTTCGATTGTTGTGCATCGTTCAGGTCCAGAATATTGATCTTTCCGATCATGAATGTCTCGATAGAAGTCTTGTAGCGCTTCTCGGCAATCACATCAGCTTCCTGAGCGATCTCCAATTGGGCAGCCTGGTTATTAAAGTTTTCCACCAGCAGGAAAATATCCTGATTGAAACTGATTTCCTCCTGGCGAATCTTGGACAATGTCACATCGCGGTTAGATTCGGCAACCTTCACTTTGCCCCGGCGCTTACCCCAGTCGAGAATCGGGATCGTCATGCCGACTTCCACCACCTGGTTTCCTTTTAACCGGTGATAGGCTGCATCAAACGTATGGTCTTTTCCGGTATAACCGATCGTGGCAAAAAGGTTGATACTGCGGCGGTTTCCTTTGGCAGCCGCGACCTCGTAATCGGCTTCCAACTGACGACGACGAATATTCTTGGCAAACGAATTGTTTTCCTGTGCTTTCTGTAACACAACCTCATAAATCATCCGTAGAGAAGGAGCGGACTCCGGCAGGATCGGCTCGATCACTTCCTGTTCGCTCAACCCCAAAAAAGCACGGAGCTGAAACATATTGGCATTGAGACCGGACTGCGCCTCAGTCAGCTTCCCTTTCATCTGCAAGGCAGACAACTTCAGCTGCATTAGTTCACTCTCGGAGATATGACCGATCTTACGCTTGGCAATAGCTATCTCGTACAACTTATCGGCATTTTCAAGGTTCTGCCTGGCAATATGCAAGTTCTCATTCGCCAGCAACAAGTTGAAAAAATAACCGATCGTATTGATCGTCACCCCTTCCACACTCTCGATATAAGCGGCTTTCGCTTCCTGATAGCGTACAGGCTCGATACGCCTTTTCCATTTCTGATCGTTCACACCGAAAATCGGTTGCGTAAGCGTCAACCCGATAGGCACGCTCATATATTCGTTGAAAGCCCCTTTCCCTAACTGCCGGTTGAAATCGAGAGAAGAGTTCAACGATATCTTACCACCTGTCAAAGCTATATTCTGATCAATCGAAATCTCTCCGTTCAAGCCTAGCGAATTATTTTGGACAAAAGTGTACGAACCATCGGACTGCTGGTATTTGGTATACTGTTTACTATAAGCTGGAAGCGTCCCTTTGAAGTTTATCTCCGGTAACTGGTCGGCAACATGTGTACGGTATTCCCAATAAGCAGTTTTCAGCTCGTTTAAGGCAACTGCAGCATCCACCGATTGCATTTGCGCCAAGTTAATCGCTTCTTTGAGGGTCAGCCTGACAGTATCTTGTTCCTGTGCCTGCAATCCGACATCCGATAACAGGAGAGAAATGATGGCTATATAGATCTTTTTCATCGTAATAAATGTTTTGATCTACCGTTGGCAAAAGCTATGCCAAAAAGATATATGACTGATTATCTGCAACATGTTCCAAACAATAGTGTCCGAAAATGAACATAGTGTCCGTTTTCGAAGTATTATTAGTATCTTTGTCCCGTTCTCTCAAAACAATAAATAATATGAAAAACAGCGGCTTCACTTTCCGTAAACGACTAGCCAGTTTCCGGTATGCTTTTAACGGCATCCGTTTATTGATACAAAAAGAGCACAATGCGTGGATACATTGTTTTGCGGCTATTTGTGTGGTTATTGCCGGCTTTTTCTTCGGTTTATCCCAGACAGAATGGATAGCAGTCATAATCGTAATCGGAGCTGTATTATCGGCAGAAGCAATCAATTCATCCATCGAATCATTGGCAGATTTAGTCTCACCCGAATACAACGAAGCAATAAAAAAAACGAAAGATCTAGCAGCAGGAGCCGTTTTAATTATGGCAATAGCGGCTGCAATAGTCGGATCGATTATTTTTTTTCCTAAACTGGGATTTTGAATGGCTATTTAAAAGAATAATCCTTTATTTCATTGTTTTACAATTCTCTTTGTTTATATTTGTGCCATTATTAATTAAACATTAAAACAGGAGATTATGGCACGCACAGTAAATTATCCGAAAAGAGCGGAGAAAATTAAAGAAATGATTGATGATTTAGTAAAGGAAATGGGACATTCTCCACACAGAATGTCTAAAAAAGACAAAATCAAACTCATTGATATTGACTTTGAAAATATTGACGTTGTAACACTAATGCAGGTACAGGCACGTATCAGCCGCCTTATTCTTGAAAAAAGTAAATAACACAAAGAAAGCATATCTATAAATGAAACGAATCCTTACCCTGATTTTCGTATTATTCGTTTGTTTATCGGGAAAAGCGCAGGAAGTTGAGATAAGCGGAAGCCGCAAAGCTGTCCGTACGTCAGGTGACGTGTTGGCGTTTGTAACGCCTGTAGCGAGTTTGACCACCGTATTGGTGTTGCAGGATTGGAAAGGATTGAAGCAAGGCGCTTTGGCAGGAGTTTCTACTATAGGTATGACATACGCCCTGAAATATCTGATCAAGAAAGAGCGACCGGACGGTAGCGACAAACATTCGTTTCCTTCCATGCACACCTCAGTTTCATTTACGGGAGCTGCATTCATCCAACGGCGTTATGGCTGGAAATGGGGAATTCCGGCCTATGCGATTGCCTCGTATGTGGGATGGAGCCGGACGTATGCCAAAAAGCACGACTGGTGGGACGTTGTGGCGGGAGCCGCTCTCGGAGCCGGAAGCGCTTACATTTTTACCCGTCCGTTTGCCACGAAGCATAACCTGTCTATCAGCCCTGTTGCGAGTGATAAACACTTCGGCATATATGCTTCCATGACATTTTAGAAAATTAAGCCCGGCTTTACGATCTCTGTGAAGCCGGGCTTTTTCATACAAACAGTGAGCCATATTAAGCCTTGAGCTTTTGAAATCCAAACGATTATGGATAAAGAATTACCTGAATCAGCATTAGGCATCAAGCCTCCCAAGTCGTATATCCGCGTCAGCAAAAGTAATCTGCCTGGCTACAAAGGCTATAAAGCCAGTGTCATCTTCCGCAGTACGATCGGCATTGAAACGATCGCCGAACGTATTGTCAAGAAAAGAAACGTATACGGTAAAGAAACCCTTGTCACGGCTTTCAATATAATCAAAAACGAAATCTATGAGGCCATCGAAGAAGGCTTTAACGTCGACTTCGGTTTCGGCCGTACGGAGATCACTGCAAGCGGTAGCTTCGAAAGCCTGGGCGAGAAGTTCAACCGCAAGAAACATACCCTCACGCCTTGTCTCCGTCCTTCGCCTCAACTGAAGCAGCGCACGGCACGCATCCCGGTCGAAAACATCACGCAGGAAACGTTCGCCAATGCTCCGCGTCCGGCCTATGTCAGCCTCAAGATCGAACCTCGCACTGCTGACAGCACCGAACCTTACAACCAGCTTCCTGCCAGACGCCATCCGTTCATCTCGATCTACGGCAGCCGCCTGACGCTGATGGGCGGCCTGCCCGGCGTCGGCGTCAGGCTCCGGTGCGTCGCTACCGATGAAGAATATTTCTATCCCTCCAGCAAGATGTCCGTCAACTCGGTGAACCGCCTTTGCTTCCCCACCGACATCGACTTTACGCCCGGTGAATGGGAAGTGATCATTGGTAGCCAATACACTCCTACTTATCATTTATATAAGAAGGAACGTTACGGCTATCTCACCTTTACCGTTGTGTGACACCTCGATGGTTACCTGCATTGAGTATGCCTCATAGTTATGAGGCTTATTACCTCACAGGTTTGAGGCTACACACCTCACAGGTTTGAGGTTTATCACCTCATAGTAATGAGGCATGTCGGATGCAGGTAACCATCGAGCCTGCAAGATATCTGTGTTCAGAGAGCTGCGCAACGCTTTGCGCTCTTTACATCACCTGCCGCCCATCGAAGAAGCGCACGGTGCGTGAGGTCTGGCGCGCCTGCTCTTCGTTATGGGTGACCATGACGATGGTGCGTCCGTCTTCCTTGTTCAATTTGTGGAGCAATTCCATGACTTCGGCTCCCATCTTGGAGTCCAGGTTACCGGTCGGCTCGTCGGCAAGGATGATGTCGGGATTGCCGACGATGGCACGGGCGATGGCGACACGCTGGCACTGGCCGCCGGAGAGCTGCGTCGGGAAGTGGCGCATGCGGTGCGAAAGGCCGACCTTTTCGAGCACGGCGACGGCGGCTTCACGGCGTTCCTTGGCGCTGACCTTACGGTAAAGAAGGGGCAGTTCGACATTATCGAGTACGTTCAGCGAATTGATCAGATGGAAAGACTGGAAGACGAAACCTAACTTCTGGTTACGGAACTCAGCCAGTTGCTTGTCATTCATATTGATCGTGTTGATTCCGGCAATCTCGACCGTGCCGGAAGTCGGGGCGTCCAGTAACCCGATGATGTTCAGCAACGTAGATTTACCACAACCGGAAGGCCCCATGATACTCAGGAATTCTCCCTTATTGACCGTCAGGTTCACGTTCTCCAGGGCAACCGTCTCGATTTCTTTCGTCCGGTAGATCTTCTCAAGATTTGTAAGTGTTATCATAATCGTTATTGTTTGTTGTGGACAGGGTTGAAGCTGCCCGTTGTTATTATATTCTTTGTATGTGCTTCCAATCAGCAAATTGCGTACCAAAGAAGTAAATATCTATTAATCAATTATCAGACAAAACACAATGTGTCCAATATTGAACACATTGTCCGTTTTTGCATCACTCGTCATGCAGCGTATCGGCCGGTTGCAAACGCATGGCGCGGAAAGCAGGAAAGCCGATACCGACAGCGACCATGATAGCGATCATTCCAAACGTCATCCCCATACCGCAGAGCAGGCGCCCAAGCATCGGAATCTGCATCTCGCTCTGCTCCGTCACTTCTAAATACATCAAGTTCGCAAAGATGAACACGGCAGGAACAAACGCCACGCCTAACAAGACAAATCCTTCGGCAAAAAGGTGGCGGAAAATATTACGTCGGGAAGCCCCCATCGCCATCCTAAGGCCGATCTCGGCACTACGTTGCTGCGTGCGGAACCAAAAAGTACCGATGATACCTAAGAAGACGTTGAGCAGGAAGAAGAGGATACCGGAGAAATACATCCGTACATTGTCCACCCACGACCTGAGCATCTCATCACGATAATACGACATGGGAACCACCTCCTTCAAGTAAATATTGCCAAGGCGAAGCTGCTGCAACATCTCTCGGGTGAAGTCGGCAACAAAACGGTCATTATCAGCGTCCGATTTAACGCGGATGAAAAGCCGGAGACCATTGACAACCTGTACGCTTGACTGCAGAAAGGCCTCATCTGGACCAATAGGTTTGTAATAGGCACAGCTATACTCATGAAACTCCGAATAACGTTGTGGTTCCGAAACTGCACCGATACGATAGAATACACTATCTTGAGCCCCCTGATCGGTTATCTGAATCTCCTGATTCTGCGCATTCGAAGCACTACCGAAAAAGTAATCGGCTACAGTCGAGGTTACGACCACCCTGTTCTCTCGCAAAGCCTGTTCCAACTTTTCACTCGGCCCGCCATCGGCTGTCTTCACTTTGAAAACACGAAAGTAAGACGGATCGACGTAGCGTACATATCCGTTACGAATCAGGGAGTCTTGCCTGAACGAAGCAAATCGGTTATTGAAGCGATAATGAAAATGCACACTGCTGGTAAAGCAAACGTCCTCCACTTTCGGATGATGGGCCAGACGGTCGCGAAGTGTCAGGAAATCAGCTGCACCACACTGGTTATGCACAGCTGACGTGTCATAATCGGTGCTATTCTGCGGAACAGTTGCAAGTTCCACATGATAAACATGCGAAATATCGAAGCCGAGCGGCCGCGAGTAGCCCTTGTAATTGACAAACAAAGCATCTGCCGCATACCAAAGGAAAACCGACACGATTACCAATTCGAGATAGATGAGCATATTCATCTTACGCTCATTCCAAAGTTGTATAAAAATCATTCGCAACATAAACCATCAACCATTTATAGATTCCGTAATGTTCACCCGCGATACCTTCCATGCCGGTAGTCCCGCAGACATCAAGTTCATCACCAGACAGAAAAACAAAGCAGCCAAGAAGACATAGCCGTTGAGCATGCTCATCGACAGTCCGGCCTCTCCCAATGACGTGACAAGCAACCAGTCGCGCAACAGCCACATCGCTACGAATGAGAGACAGAGTCCCAACAGCCCGCCGATCAACGTGAGTACCAGATTCTCCATCAATACTTGCCCGATGATATTCCCCTTCGTGGCTCCGAAAGCTCGCCGTACTCCCAGTTCGGCAATCCGTTTACGCATCCTTGAAAACGTGATCCCTGAAAGGTTCAGCGCCGGAACAAGCAGCAAGACAAACAGTATGATTGCATAACGGAGGTAGACTTTCGCCACCGTCTCCCCCTGTCCTTTCTCCGAAATGCGCATCCATTGCTCGACTTGCGAATGAGGCTGGTCGAATATCCTGGCTCGGCAGTCGGATAGCTTGGAGTTATAGAGGCGGACACGTTCATCCACTTCGCGCTTGAGTTCATCACGGCTACATCCTTCCTTCAGCATGACATAGCAGTTAAACAGGCCTCCGATACCTTCGTTCCAGTTATTATTGCAAGCCGATGTTGCAGTATAGGGAATCCAGATATCGGCATATGCTTCCTTTGCAAAGCGCGAAATGTCTTTCACCACTCCGCAGACACGGAAAACTGTGAAGTCGAGCTTTATTTCCTTGCCCACCGCCTGTTCACTCCCGAACAGGACGCGTGCCACACTCTCACTGAGCACAGCTTCACGGATACCGCTCTCGAAATTGGCCTGCGTGAAAGGCGCACCACAGATAAAATCGAAGTCGAAGAACTTCCAGAAAGCGGGATCCGTTTCTATGATCCGACTGTTATAACTGTTCCTGCCATCCATGCTGGTTGCGGATTGTTTGCTCCAATCATCGCGGATTACGGCTGTTACCAGTTCAGCACTCTTCAAAGGGTAATAACATTCACGTATGAAGGGCAGACCGGCGTTGCCATAAGAGATACGCCTCCCATCTTCCTTTCCTTCCGACATCACCGAAGTGAAATAATAAGAGCGTACCCGGTTTATCTCCGGCTTGAATCCAGCTGTATTCACGACATACAGGATCACGATTACCATGATCATACAGATAGCCAAAGCTGTTCCAATAATAGAAATCACGCTTAGCAACTTGTTCTCTTTCAGAAGTCGGAAGGCTTGTTTAAAGTAATGTTCCATCATAATCGAATAACTGTTTTTATTTGTCATACTCACATGTTCATTATCGGACATCCGGCTTTCATTCATAATGCAAAGCCTCCGCCGGATTCATCTTTGCAATCCTGCGTGCCGGGAACCAGATACCGAGCCAGATCATACCGGCCAGCAACAGGCAACTGCTTCCGAAAGTGACAAGAAAACGCCACCAGGTGTAAGCCAATCGGTCTGTGTCCGGCAAATCGAAATAGAGCATATTGAATATAAACACCAAAACCACCGGAATCGTAAAGATCAGCAAGAAAAGACCTTCTACGTTCAAAAAACATTTCAATGTGCCACGGGAAGCACCAAGAGCCGAACGAAGTCCCATTTCGCCACGGCGATACTGCGTACGGAGCCAAAATGTGCCGACAATACCGAAAAAGACATTCACCAGCATAAAACCGACAAGAGCTATTTTCTTCTTCAGATTGTCTATACTGCTTTTCAGTATAACCGGACGTTGTTCCTCCAACGGGATGACACTCGATACATACAGATTATTCACTGACAGCCGTTCACCCATTTTCTCCAGGAAACTATCCATATCTTCCATACGAAACCCGTTTCTCATGCGGACCAGACAGTCCATATTTTGAGGCTTTGCATCGGAAGCTGATTTGGCAATATCTTCGTCGGTCCTCATCAAATAATAGAAGCAAGGTTCGCTTTTCACATATTCGTTCTGACGGATGGGAGAGGTAACAGCAGCAACCGTTTCGGAAGTCGTACTCTTGGAACCCCATTTCACCTGCTTACCTTTGCCGGACTGCCCTTGGAAGAAATCAGTCTCCATATCCCCCGATATGACAATATCGCCTGTACTTTCCTCCACGATCGGACGTATCGGACGGCCCTCCCTGTCACTAATCCGCAAGACATCGAAATAAGAAACAGTCACATTAAACATCTGGTAATAATTGGCCTTTACGCTTGTATCAGCATCCGCCCGTACCAACTGGGACCAACTGTTCGACCAGGTATACGGACAAGAATTCATCGCCAAACATATTTCATCCACCTGCGGAGCCCGACGGATGTTGTCAACCAAACGGACCAGATCTTCTCCATCGGTAGTCGTAAGCAACGAATCCGGGACATATCCCGGTATTTCAGGGCTCATCTTGCCGATATTCACCTTATAAACATTCGTTATATCGAAACCCAACGGCTTGTAATAGGTATACAGATTCACTAACAAAGAATCCATCATAATACATAACACGGCAAAAACCAATAATAGTTCCACAAATATCCAACCGTTATTCCGCCGTTGATGCCAGATTATTTTCAATATGTGCTTGATCATCGTCTTCTTAATTTATAAGTTAAACTATTCTCCGTCTTTCAGGGATATGACAATTTTCTGACGGGCAATGCGCATCGCCGGTATGCCTGCCGAAAGCAGATTCAGCAGTAAGCTGAAAAACAAAGCCAATAAAAACACAGCCGGCTGGAAAATCATATCCCCGCTTAAAGCCGTATCACGGCTTTGTAGCAAAAAATCTTTGCAAACAGGCAAAAGCAACAGGGAAAGGAGCAGACCAACCAGACCGCCGATCAACGTAATCACACTGTTCTCGTACAATATCTGGCGAACCAACACGCCGTAAGTCGCTCCAAATGCTTTACGCACTCCCATCTCCGCACGTCGTTTTTGCACGGCAGACTGTGTTACACCCAACAGGTTCAAAGCAGGCACAAGCAGCAGAAACAACAAAAGGCTACCGGTTTCCAAAAGATAATCTTTCACATCCACCTTACGTTGCCCGATCGAACCGATCGCTATGTCAAAACGTGTAATAGGATTCTCGAAGAAATTAATCTTCGCATCCTGCTTCATCCCGTTATAACGTTCTATCTGCTTCAACAATTCATGCCGGATCGCTTCGAAATCACGGCTGTCCTTTGCCAACAGGCAGGTAGAAAACCAGCCGGCCATATTTTCGGAACTGGTATTCGTCATCAGGATACGGTCGGTCGTATAGGGGACCCACACGTCACCGAAAGCCGTATCGGCGGCACGGCTGACGTCTTTCACCACACCACAAACCGTATAGGCTGTCAAATCGATTATCACAGTTTTTCCTACAACGTCTGTCGTTCCGTATAATTTCCGGGCCACACTCTCGGACACGACTGCTTGTGTAATCCCCGAATCAAAATCCGCTTGCGTAAATGGTTTACCGGTCAGAAAGCGGAAAGAAAAGACTTTCCAGAAACCGGTGTCCGTATATTTGATCTGATATCCTTTATACATCCGTTTCCCTGGTATGGATAAAGGCTTCAACTGCATGGCATAACCAGAAACCGCTTCCGGTATCTCCAATGAATAGAAACATTCCTTCACTGCTTCAGGAGACATGTTTCCCCGGTTCCACCCATTACTGGTCTTCACTTCCGTCCCACTATCCACATACATCATCCGGTCGCGGTTGTTCTCCGGATAAAAATTGGCGAACTGTATCTGGAACACCAGGACTACCACCATAATCATAGCAATGGAGATGGCTGTACCCGCTATGGAAATGACACTGACAAGACGATTCTCCTTCAGCATCTGAATGGATTGCTTGATATATTGCTTGATCATAAAACTTACTATTACACGTTAATCTTCTATTTTCAATTTGTTCTTGTCTTTATAAGCGTTCATGTCCGAGACAATGACCTGGTCACCTTCCTGCAGGCCACTAACCACTTCTACATATTCGAAATTACTGTCTCCCAACTGCACTTTGCGTTTCAACAACTGGTTTCCGTTTACGACAAAGAGTTCGTATTCTCCTTTTCCCACATAATAAGAAGAGTTGGCAATGCGGAGCACATCGTCTTTCACAGCATTCATCACATAGACATCGGTCTTCAAACCGGAACGAAGACGCTTATGATTGTCTTCCTCCAATTGGACCGTGAAAGAGATCACGCCGTTCTTCGACAAAGGAGTAACATCGCTGACCGTCCCGTCCAGTTTTTCACTGCCGATCTTGATAACCGCCTTACTGCCGGCTGCAATACGGTCTCCGTAGGTATCGGCAATCTCACCTTCGATCTTGAAATGAGACAAGTCGGAAACGATTGCCACCTTCGCTCCCTGGCCTATCTGCGAGCCGATCTCGTTGTTCACATAGGTCAGGATCGCCTTACGAGGCGAACGGATTTGGGCATCTTCCAACGTACGCCGAGTTTCGGCAAGGCTTTTACGGAAGATATTCAGTTCCAGCTCTTTTACTTTCAGATCCGCTTCGGCCAGTGCCTGTTCGTTCTTATATTTCTGCTCGTCTTCCTTCAGTTTGAGGATACTCACATTATAATCAAGTTCCACCTGGCGGACTTTATCGGTCGTACCGGCTCCCAAGCTGTCTAAATAGCGTTCGTTACGGAGTTCGACCGCTTTACGATCCAGCTCCATGCGGGAGACTTTCAGGTTCATTTCCATTTCCGAAAGTTTGTTGTGGTTCGTCACGCGTTGCTGTTCCAGTTGCAGGCTCTTCATCTGTTCCTCGTCCAACTGCTTGTTATACTCCGTCTCGGCGCTCTGCAAATCCAGTTTCAGGATAGGCGTGCCGACATCGACCGAATCCCCGCCTCGCTTATACACCTCCACAATACGAGAGTTGATCGGTGAATTGATAATTTCCTCAAACGCGGGGATCACTTTGCCAGACGCACTGACCGAAACTTCTATCACTCCCTTATCGACTGTCGAAATATTGAGGTCTTTCCGTTTAAGGCTGGTCTGAAGCATGGAGATCACGACTACGATCAGGACGATAAAACCGCCGACAGCTGTCCCTATCCTGATAAACTGTTTACGTTGCTCCTTTCTCTGTACTTCTTTTGAAATCTCTCTGTCCATATTTAATATTGCTTTAATTCTTCTTTTCCCGGCATTTCTACCTTGACGGCTTTCACAGGACAAACTCCGTGCCAAAAACATAAATCATTGATTATATGGGAATACACTTCAAAACAAGTGTTCAATATCGGACAGTGTGTTCGGTTTTGAGAAAACTTTTCCATCCCGGTTGTTGTTTATTCGTAACAAATTAAAACGATAAATTATGAACACTAAAATTTCAGTCTTTACGATCTTCGTGGGGTTCGCCCTGCTCTTTGCCGGCTGTAGCAAAGACGACGAAAACATACCGGGCGGCATCGAACCTCCTAAAACCATCCTGGACGCTTTCAATGCCAAATATCCGGATGCCCGCGACACAGAATGGACAGTCAATGACGATTATTATGTAATTGACTTTGAAAACAACTCGCTCGATAACACCGCCTGGTTCGACCATCTCGGAGTATGGGCCATGATTAAGACGGACTTGCCGCTTAACCAGTTGCCTACGGCTATCTCGAACGATATCAAACAAGGCAAATATGCCGGTTGGAAGATCGAGGAAGCCGATACCATCGGCAGAGCCGGAATGGGAACCGTATATAAAGCAGAAGTAGAAAAGGCAGAACAGGAGACTGACCTGTATTACACTATATACGGCGACCTGATCAAAGCGGTCGATAATGCTAAAGATGATGTTGACCGACCTATCTCCGTCCCCGAAAAAGTGGCCGACCTGATGGAACTGACCTTCCAGGGAGCAGAGTTGCTGGATATAGAAAACACGACTTTCGGTGTACAGTTGGCAATCCTCGACGGGAAGACTTTAAAGATTGTCGAATTAACCCAGATATATACATGGAAAAGTACGACCTGGAAAGTTTCAGAGCAGGAAGTCCCGACAGTTATCATGGATGCATTCAAGGCTTCCGAATACGGAAATGACCAAGTGGAATCCATTTACATGTTTACCGATGCCAACGGTGCATTCCACAAATTCAATGTCATCCACAACGGGCAGGCTGTAACGGTCGAGTTCGATGTGTTTGGAAATATCGTTACCAACAAATAAAAAACAGATAGGCATCGGATTCATAACGGATACCTGCCCGTTTCCAATCCGATGCCTATTCGCTTTTATCGGGATGATCACGAAATTCGACTTATTCGCTGATCAGTTCTATTTTTGCACTTTTCACACCCGGAGCAGAGGCTTCGAAGACAATGACACCCGGTGTTTCTTCTGTCTGTACGACTGCCGTCAGCTGTCCTTTGAAAAGGGACATCTGCGGAGCTTGGAAAGATTCGAGTGACGAAGGATCACCGTTAGCGGCCGCACGATAAGAACCGGAACCGCGGACGTTGAACTTCACCTTGTGGGTGGCATCGGGACAAAGGTTACCGTTCTTGTCGACAACACGGACATTGATAAAAGAGAGATCCTTGCCATCGGCTTTCAGGCGGTCGCGGTCAGCGGTCAGTTCAATATGATGAGGCTTGCCGGCTGTATGAACTTCCTCTTCGGCAACAGCATTGCCATCCTTGTCATAAGCAACCACTTTCAAGGTTCCCGGCTCGTATTTCGTATCCATCCACATCAGGCGGTAACGTTTCTGGCGCTCGAAGCTCTTTTGGGCGGCCTCCGTATAGCTGCTGTCCAATTCAACACTCAGATCTTTCGTACGTTTTCCTTGACTCTTACCGTTGATAAACAGCTCGGCAGAAGGGTAATTCGTGTACACAAATACAGGCGTCACCTCCCCTTCACGTCCCGGCCAGGTCCAATGAGGCAGGATATGCAACGTACGTGCCGTTTTGTTCCAATGGCTACGATACAGATAGAAACGATCCTTCGGAATACCCGCAAGGTCAATGATGCCGAACAGGGAACTATGACTTGGCCAATCCGTATAATAAGGAGTCGGTTCACCCAAATAGTCGAAGCCAGTCCACACAAACTCACCGATACAATACGGTAAATCTTCATGCTGGATAAAGTCATCTTCCGGGAGATTGGACCAGCCACAATGTTCCACGTCGTAAGAGGAAGCTTGGTGGTCATCGTATTTCGCCATCGCCTTGCGTTCGACCGGGAATTTATAAACGCCGCGGGAACTTACTGTCGAGGCTGTTTCGCTGCCTAAAACGATCCGCTGCGGCAACTTTTTATAGTTTATCTTGTACTTGAAAGGACGATAGTTGAAACCGGCCACATCCATCACGGCTGCAAAATTATTGTTGACCACGGCATCCGGAGCATCCATTCCCTGAGTTACCGGACGTGTCGGATCTTCACGATGGCAGATATCCTGCAACCATTTGGCAATCTTGCAATCCCCTTCGTTCCACTGGTTGGGCACTTCGTTACCAATACACCACATGACAACGCTCGGGTTGTTGCGGAAATTATGAAGCAGGTTCACAAGGTCTTTCTCCGCCCATTCATCGAAGAGCAGATTATAACCGTTCTTGCATTTAGCCACATTCCATTCGTCAAAACTCTCCGCCATGATCATCATACCCATTTCGTCACAAGCCCTTATCAATTCAGGAGCAGGCATATTGTGGGAAGTACGGATCGCATTACACCCCATGTCTTTCAGGATTCGTATCTGGCGACGGATAGCAGCATCGTTGACAGCCGCCCCCAACGGACCGAGATCGTGGTGATTGCAAACGCCCTTAAAGACAGTACGCTTACCATTTAGGAAGAAACCCTTGTCCGGGATTATCTCGATCGAACGGATACCGAAAGGAGTCGTATAGGTATCCTTCAGCTTGTCGCCTTCATACAGACGGGTTTCTGCTGAATACAAAGCCGGCATTTCAGGAGACCATAAGGAGGGGTCTTGGATGACAAACTCCTGCTCTGCCAGATCGTTATTGTATTTCATCTGAGCAAGAGAAGTACGGACAGCCGTCAACTTCTGCTTATTCGGGTTCCATACGCTGGTTTCCACGCTATATTTGGCTGGATCGGCGCCTTCGGGAAGCACCACTTTGGTGCGCACGTTCACTTTAGCAAACTTCTCATTTACCGAAGGAGTCGTGATATAGGTACCCCAAACCGGAATATAGGCGTCTTCGGTAATGATCAGATGAACATTCCGGTAAAGTCCGGCACCTGGATACCAGCGGGAAGATTCCGGCAGGTTTTCCAAACGTACAGCCAACGTGTTCTTCTCGCCCGGCTTCAGATATTTCGTGATATCGAAGTGGAAGGAGTTGTAACCATACGGCCAATAACCGACCTTTTGCCCATTGATATAGACATTGGCATGGCTCATCGCCCCGTCAAACAGGATCGTTGCCCGCTTGCCTGCCTGAAACTGCGGAACGTCGAACTCGGTGCGATACCAACCCACACCGACAAACGGCAACCCGCCGGTACGTCCTGCATGCTCCATCGCTTCCTTCTGGCCGTCCTGCGAGATAGCGACCTCCTGTTTGTCGTTCAGGGAACTGAAAGGGCCGTAGATCGCCCAATCATGGGGGACAGTCACGGACTGCCACTTACTGTCATCGAAAGCTGGCTTTATAAACTCATTGTTGTCTTCGCGGGTGAACTTCCAGTTTTTTTCCAACAGAAGCTCACTCCGTCCTTGTGCCGACAATGCCGACACGCACCCAAACAAGCCTACCAAAGCTGCAAAATAGATTCTTTTCATTCGTATTAATTGTTTTTTGTAGTACTTAGCGCAACAAAAATAATTAAATTTGCAACCTTTACAAACTAAATCTGCATTTTACAAGACATGTTGTTACAATTACTATTCGTTTTAATTGCAATTATCATCGGAGCCCGTCTCGGCGGTATCGGTTTAGGAGTATTAGGTGGCTTAGGACTGGCCATCCTCACTTTCGTATTCGGCTTGGAACCGACTTCCCCTCCCATCGATGTAATGCTGATGATCGTTGCCGTCATCGCCGCTGCCAGTTGCATGCAGGCGGCCGGCGGACTGGACCTGATGGTGAAGTGGGCGGAAAAATTGCTGCGCAAGAATCCCTCCAAGATTACGCTCCTAAGCCCGCTGGTTACTTATATCTTCACATTTATTGCGGGAACGGGACATGTGGCTTATTCGGTCCTTCCCGTGATAGCGGAAGTGGCAACGGAAACGAAGATACGTCCCGAACGGCCGTTGGGGATTGCTGTGATCGCGTCTCAGCAGGCAATTACGGCCAGCCCGATCTCGGCGGCAACCGTAGCATTGCTCAGTATGTTGTCGGGACATAATATATCATTGATGGACATTCTGATGATCTCCGTTCCCTGCACGTTGATCGGTGTCCTGGCAGGAGCATTCTGCTCGCTACATGTCGGAAAGGAACTGGCGGAAGACCCCGAATACCTGCGCCGTGTCGCAAACGAGGAGTTCACAAGTGATAAATATAGGGCGAAAGGAGTCGAAAACCATCATGCAGCCCTCCTGTCGGTGATTATATTCATAGCAGCGACAATCGGTATCGTCCTGTTCGGCTCGATGACAGAACTGCGCCCTTGGTTCAGCCTGCCCGATGGCAGTCTCCGACAAATGCAGATGGCGCATATCATCGAGATTCTGATGCTCTCGGCTGCCGCCCTTATCCTGCTCGTCACCCGGACAGACGGGATAAAAGCCGTACAAGGTTCCGTCTTCTCCGCCGGTATGCAAGCGGTCGTCGCGATTTTCGGTATCGCCTGGATGGGTGATACCTTTATCGGTGGGAACATGGCGGAACTGAAAGACTCGATCGAACATATCGTAACAGAAATGCCATGGCTTTTCGGTCTGGCCCTGTTCGTGATGTCCATACTTTTGTTCAGCCAGGCAGCAACCATCCGTGCCATGTTGCCGTTAGGAATCGCCCTCGGAATCTCTCCTTATATGCTAATCGCCCTTTTCCCGGCAGTCAATGGCTACTTCTTCATTCCCAACTATCCGACCGTGGTCGCCGCCATCAACTTCGACCGTACCGGAACGACGCATATCGGCAAATATGTCCTGAACCATTCGTTCATGATGCCGGGATTGGTCGCCACCGGAGTGTCGGTGGCGTTGGGACTGTTGATGATCCAGTTGTTTTAATGTAGAGATCTTTTGTCACTTCCAAGCGATATCAAACATCAAAGGTTATGACAAAAGTACTTCCCTTGCCGACTTCGCTGTCCACACGAATCGTGCCGCCATGGGCTTCGACAAAGTCTTTACTGATGGCAAGACCGAGGCCGCTTCCCTGTACTTTCGTGCCGGGAACGCGGAAATAACGGTCAAAGATACTCTGATGGTAACGCGGGTCAATTCCTTTCCCAAAGTCCTGCACGAATATTTCCACTTTCTTGTCCACCTGATGCGCACCGATAACGATACGGCCATTCTCCGGCGTGTAGTGGATGGCGTTGGAAAGGAGGTTCGTGAGTACCCAGGCGATCTTCTCACTGTCTACAAAGAGCTTGGATATTTTTTCAGGATACTCCACTTCGATATGGCAATTGAAGCGCTCCGCCTGCACACGGTTCGCCTTGATCGCATAATCGATCAGTTCAATCGGCTTCGTGATCTTCGGATTCAGTTGCAACTTGCCTGCCTCCACCTGTGTCATTTTCAACAATTCACCGGTAATTTCGAGCAGGCGGTCGCTGCTTTCTCGAATACTTCCGGCAAGCGCGATCTGCTCATCGTTCATATCTCCTATACGTTTATCCTCCAGCAATTTGAGACTCATAAGAATAGCAGAGATCGGGGTTTTCAATTCATGGGAAATAGTAGAGATAAAAGTCGTCTTGGCAGAGTCTAACTCTTTGAACTCGGTAATATTTTTCAGGAGGATCACATCGCCCGCATACTCTGTCTCACGTCCATCGCCATCCATCACATGGATCGGGATATATTTGGCCTGAAAATAGCTTTCCTTATCATCTGCATAGATCTTTAAGGGCTCCTTTTTCTTGTCGTGCTGTATCAGTTCGCGTACCAGCCGGCGCAGCAAGTCGTTTTTCAACGCCAGTTCGGTAGCAGACTTTCCCATCACATTCTCACGTTTCAGATTCAGGATGGTGAGCGCCTCATCATTAGCAAAAAGAATGGAACGGTCCCGATCAAGCCCGATTATCGGTTCAGTGATGCTGTTGACAATCGCTTCAATATATTTTTTGGCCTGGATAATGTCAGCCAACGTGCTCTTCCTGTATTCCGTCAAGCGTTCCGCCATCCGGTTGAACGAGGAGGCAACTTCGGCAAACTCCTGGTTATCGCCCAAGTCGAGTCTCTTTTCGTAATTGTGGTTAGCAATCTCCAAGATCCCGTCGGTCAGTTTACGGATCGGCGACGTAATGGAACGGGGCAAGCGGATCAGGAAAGCAAAAGCAATCAGGACACAAGCCACCGCGATAATGCAAATCCATAACAATGCTTGGTCCGCCGTACGCTCGGCTACCTTGCTTTTCCGGTAGATCGTCGCCATATTCAGACTCATGATATCGTTAAGTGCCATCCTGACACGCTGTATAGTCGTATCGTTCAGGTCCCGGTGCATCGCCTCATATTGTGCGACCAGATGCGCCGTCGCCACATTCTCGTCGATCTCCGTGATATTCTTTTGCTGCAAATCCAGGTTCTTTTCAAACTCCGCACGTGCCTGCGGATCGTTCTTGATCCGTTCGAGGGCATCCAACATCCGGCGAGAATAAAGAAGCGAATTATAATTATCCGCCAAGATATTCTGCGTGTCGGAAGACATATCCGTAATATTCTGCACAGCCAGCCCGCCCAGCAGAACGATCATCGTAAACAAAAGGCCGATCCCGAAGGTCAGTTTCGTTTTTATTTTCAGTCTTAAGAACTTATCCATACGCTTATGCTATTATTATCTGGTCAATATTCAACTGCAACAAACTGTCCAGCAACGTCCTGTATCAGAAAACCGACAGCACCTGGTACGACTCGTCTACACCGGCAGTTATACCGATGCAGACTTTGAATGTGCATCTTCCAACCGGGGATTCCAAAATGCATTCGACACTCTCAACACACCAGCGCCTTTTCGCCCTACCGCCAATTCTATTTCACAATCAAAGGCCATATTCTTCGATCTTCCTGTAGAGGGTCGTCAAGCCGATACCTAACAGGCGGGAGGTTTCCGTCTTGTTGCCGTTGGTATACTTCAATACCTTTTGAATATGCATCTTCTCTACGCCGTCAAGGTCGAAGCCGGAATAGCTGCTGTCGGTATTATCTTGAGGGTTCTGTATTGTGAGCGGCAAGGTGTCTGCAGTCAAGGTGTCTCCATCGGAGATAATGAGGCTGCGCTCCACGACATTGCGCAGTTCACGGACATTCCCTTTCCAAGGATACCGTTTCAAGATACGGACATAGTCCGGCGAGATCGTGCGGATGGTCTTTCCTATCTTGGAAGACAGTGCGGAAACAAACGCCTCGACATGCAGAGGAATGTCGTCCACCCGTTCGCGGAGCGGCGGCAGGTGAATATGGAAAACAGAAAGCCTGTAAAACAAGTCCTCACGAAAATGGCCGTCGGCAATTTCTTTTGCTAAGTCACGGTTGGTGGCGGCTATCACACGCACATTCACTTTGACAGGTTTCGTGTCTCCAATCTTGAGGAATTCACCGGTTTCGAGAATACGGAGTAACTTGGCCTGAAGATCGAACGCCATCTCACCGATCTCGTCGAGGAAGATCGTGCCGTTGTCTGCTTCCTCAAACAGTCCTTTCGTCTCTTTGAGTGCACCGGTGAAAGCTCCCGCCTTATGCCCGAACATCTCGCTTTCCAACAGATCGCGACTGAAAGAGGAGCAGTTGATAGCGACAAAGGCTTTATCACTGCGGGAACTGTGCTGGTGGATGGACTGTGCAAACACTTCTTTGCCAGTCCCGGTCTCTCCGGTGAGCAAGACGGGAACATCCGTAGCGGCAACCTTGCGTGCCAAAGAAACAGCCTCCTCTATAGCAGGCGAACGGCCGATGACAGTGGCAAACGAATACTGTTTGCCTACAGCCTTCTGCTGGCTGTAGGCAACGGTAGCCTTTTCCATCGCCTTTGCGATCAAGGGAAGGATTTTATTGTTGTCGTCACCTTTGGTGATATAGTCAAACGCACCGTTCTTGATAGCTTGTACTCCGTCGGGGATATTACCGTGGGCCGTAAGCAAGATCACTTCCGAAAGGGGACGCAGGCGTTTCAGTTCAGAAACAAGCTCCACACCGCTCCCGTCCGGCAGGCAAACATCACAGAGCACCACTTCGGGATCATTCTGTTCGAGCTGCTTGATACCTACTTTGCAGTTGGTTGCTTGGAACACTTCATAACCTTCCAGCCCGATAATACGGGACAGGAGGCTTAAAATTTGCTTCTCATCATCAATAATCAATACTTTTCCCATCTTCTTATTCTGCTATGAGGAAGCAAATATAGCATATTATTCAGAGGTGTCCATTATTTCCCCTACTTTCATACTGCCTTAATTATAGTTTAATTATTTGCAAATATCCTAAACCCAGTACTAGTTATGTGTAATAAATATTACATTCGCTAAAATTGTCTACAAAATGAAAAAAGTTCTATTAGTTGCAGTCTCCGTACTGCTTGTCTGCACTTCTTGTGTAACGAAAAAAAAGTATCTGCTAGCCGAGAACGGACGCCTGGAAGCCATTGCCCGGGGAGACGACCTGCAGAATCAGCTTGTAAACTGCCGTGACAACAACGACGGCCTCACATCACGTCTTGCTTCACTTGAACGGGATACCACCCGCATGGGCAAGAACATCCGCAACTATCAAAGCATGCTCAACACCAACATGACGGAGCAGGAAAAATTGAATTCACTCCTGAGCCAGAAGATGAACGAACTGGATGAACGCGAACGGACGATCAACGAACTACAGGATATGATCAATGCACAGACTGAACGGGTACAGAACTTGCTCAACAGTGTAAAGGATGCCCTCCTGGGTTTCAGTAGCGACGAACTGACCGTCCGCGAAAAAGACGGAAAAGTCTACGTTGCCATGTCAGACAAACTTCTTTTCGAATCGGGAAGCGCCCGTGTCGACAAGCGTGGCAAGGAGGCTTTGGCCAAACTCGCCGAAGTCCTTAACAAACAATCCGACATCGACGTTTATATCGAAGGGCATACCGATAGCAAGCCGATCAACACCGCCCAGTTTAAAGACAACTGGGATCTCAGTGTCATCCGCGCCACTTCGGTCGTCCGCATCCTGACAAAGGACTACGGTGTCAAACCTTTGCAGATACAACCTTGCGGCCGCGGCGAATTCATGCCTGTTGCCGACAATGAGACAGCCGACGGCCGTGCTAAAAACCGCCGTACCGAAATCATCATGGCTCCGAAGCTGGATAAGTTATATCAAATGTTGAACCAATAGCACTCATAAGAAGGCAGCTACCGCGATTTGTCCGTTACCTTTGTTTCTTTCAAAAGTAACGGACAAATTTAACAAAAAGCAAGCAAGTTTTCTCGTGAAAACCCTTATTCCAGCAGGATTCCGACCCCCATCTGCACGGTATCGAGACCCAGGTATCAGAGGAACCGAGATCCGGGTCTCGAAAAGAATAGATAGGTAGTTACTTAAAAATAAGCTATATGCTTTGATAAAAAATGTGCTTGTCTTTATGATAATATGATAGTGGAAAAACAACCATCATACCTCCTATCATTTTTTGTACACCTTAATATTCAATCGGCAGAAGACAAAGTATGATAGTATGACAGTATAAATAGAGATTTTTTTTATGTTATTTCTTCTTGCACCGCAAAGCAAAATACAGGATATACAGGAAAGACAACAACGGAATCACAAACCCAATCGCCATGTTATCGGCCCCGATATATCCCATCAGCATTGGGGCAAAGGCTCCGCCTGCTACTCCCATAACGATATAGGATGATGCTTTCTTTGTAGAAGAACCCATACCTTCCAGGCCGAGTGCAAAGATTGTCGGGAACATAATGGACATGAAGAAAAAAGAAAGATAGAGCGCATACAAAGAAACCGTACCGACAGACACGACGACCAACGCCATACAGACAGCATCCGCCAAAGCGAACCATGTCAGGAGACGGGCCGGAGACATCCACTTCATCGTAAAACTGCCGGACAGACGGCCGATCATAAACAAAGCCATTCCTCCGAAAGCCAAGATACGCGAAGCCTCAATATTCGTCATCGAAGTATCGACTTCCGTCACATAATTAATGAAGAAACTGAAAATTCCCGTCTGGGCAGCACAATAGCAAAACTGTGCAATAATAGCCCGGACAAACTGCGGATGTCTCCACATGGAGACAGTACCGGACACAGATGCTATCGTCTTTTCCTCTTTGTCCGTCTCTTCCTCCACCTGCACTTCAGGCAGTTTCGTAAAAAAGAAGAGTATGGCGACCAGCAAAACGACCGAACCGACCAATATATAGGGTTTCGTCAAAGTAAACGGATCATCTTCCGCCCCTCCGAAAATCAACATCCCTCCTACCAAAGGTCCCAATATCCAGCCTAATCCGTTAAACGATTGGGAAAGGTTCAAGCGCTGAGCCCCCGATTCCTCTGGTCCCAGAATCGTAGAATAAGGGTTAGCTGCCGTTTCCAGAATACAAAGCCCGCAGGCAATGACAAAAAGGGCTATCAGAAACGGAGAGGCTGAATGCAGATAAGCTGCCGGAATAAAAGCAAACGCACCAACCGCAAACAGGCATAACCCTAAAATAATCCCTTTCTTATATCCGAACCTCTTCATGAACATACCGGCAGGAAGCGCCATCAGAAAGTAAGCGATATAAGTGGAGAACTGCACAAGACCGCTCTCCGCCTTCGTCATCGTAAAGACACCTTGAAAATGCTTATTCAATACATCCAACAGACCATGAGCAAAACCCCACAATAAGAACAGGCTGGTGATCAATATAAACGGGACAAGATAAGATTTCCCGTCAGGAGCGGAAAACAAAGTTTTCTGATTATTCTTTTTCATACTTGCTATTTGTTATGAGTCAGCAAAGATACTCTTTTTTTCAGAGATTACTTTCCTGTCACTACTTACATGTCAAAACGGTTCGTTTTCTGCCAAATTTTCCTATAGACATCCTTCCTTAATAATCATGTTTTCAAATACATATACAAACCTTAAGCAAGTCCATTTGCCTAAATTCATTGCCTCCGGAAAAGATTTTCAATTTCGTTTATCATCCTTTATTCATATTAACACCGGACATATTGTTTTGGCATGTCTTTTGAAGTTGGTATAGTGCTTTCGGGTTAGAAGAGACGAGAGCGAAAAAGAATATAAATGTTTAACTAAATAATTGGAGGACTGTATTATGACACCGATGAGAAGAAGTCAAAATTGGTTACCGTATGTATTCAATGATTTATTTGACAACGACTGGATGATTAAAGCGAACTCTACAGCTCCCGCCATCAACGTGATTGAATCGGAAAAGGACTATCGGGTAGAAGTTGCTGCTCCTGGTATGACAAAAGACGATTTCAACATCCGCATCGACGAGAACGACAACCTGGTCGTATCGATGGAGAAAAAAGAAGAAAAGAATGAAGACAAAAAAGAAGGACGCTATCTGAGACGCGAATTCTCCTATAGCAAATTCCAGCAGACAATGGTTCTTCCCGAAAACGCAGAGAAAGAAAAGATCGAAGCAAAAGTCGAGAATGGCGTGTTGAACATCATCATCCCGAAAATGAGTGAGGAAGCAGCCAAGAAAGCTGAAAAGATTATCGAAATCAAATAATCTGTTGTCTCATATAAACTAAAGGCTATAATGGTTTGTTTTATTGGAAAAATATTATCCGGTTAAAGCAAACCATTATCTTTTTATCTATATCTTTGCCTATATAAACATTGTATCGTATTATAAATCTAATTGAAAGAAAGGGAACAAAATTATGATTTTAAGCAAGAAATTATCCGAAGCATTTAACGCACAGGTTAATGCAGAAATGTGGTCATCCAACTTGTATCTGTCCATGTCCGTGCACTTCCAGAAACTGGGATTAAACGGTTTCGCCCACTGGATGAAAAAGCAAGCAGAAGAAGAAATGGAGCATGCCCATAAAATGATCGACTTCACTATCGACCGCGGTGGTGATATCACAATCGGGCAGATCAATGTCGTTCCTACTGCATGGGGCAGCGTCACAGAATTATTCGAACATGTTTACAAACACGAATGCTACGTTTCCGAACTGATCGACAAAATGGTCGATATCGCAGAAGAAGATAAAGACCATGCATCAAGAGACTTTCTCTTTGGGTTCGTTCGCGAGCAGGTTGAAGAAGAATCTACAGCTAAAGAAATCGTAGAACAGTTGAAGAACTATGGCGAATGCCATGTTGGTATCCTTGACCACAGATTGGGCAAAAGATAAAAACAATGGACAATTGATAATGGACAATTGACAATTAGTTGACACATTCTTATTAATTGTCAATTGTCCAGTGCCCCAAGTATCGCTTTCCCCCACAGCTCTCCCAAAGCAGAAGCCCCTTTCCGGTTAGGATGTAGATAGAAAGTTCCTGCATTTCCCTTTTCGGGGAAGAGTTCGTTTTTATAATGCGTCTTGAAATAATCGAAACCATCCGTATCTCCCATAAAGATCTGTCCGGGAAAATGTTTGGAATAATCGAGAACCAACGCCTGTAATTCAGGATAATAACTTTGCAGACGATTCAATCCCTCTTCCAGGTATTTGGCTCCGTTGTATGTATTCGGGCTGTACCATACCGGCCGGTGTAATACGATCTTGCATTCCGGATAGAGTGCCAGCAACTTATCGATAATCGTTTTCATATTCTCATAATACTTGGCAGGCGAGGCCGGAGCTCCGTTCGGTCCTGTAATAGCGCTGTCGTTCGTCCCAAGCATAATAGAAAAGATCAAAGTCGCCCAAGTTTCATCTTTGAACTGGTCGGCGACCCGGACCACCTTCGGGAATAGCAAATCGGTTTGAGGCAGAAAATCAAAAGTCGTACTTCCACTCACCCCCTGGTTAGAATAGCGGACAGTTCCAACAGACGGCTGCCTGCGCAGATACAAAGCGGCCTTCACAGGGGGAGCCTCATGTCTCGGATTTTCCAACAAAGCGCCTTGCGTTATGCTGTTTCCGATAAATACTATATTCAGATTTTTCTTTTCCTCGCCCGTCATATAACAACAGATTGTCATACACAACAATAAACCTATAACTTTCCGGATATCCTTCATAATTCAATTTTTCTACTTTTCCGCGAATGTAGGAAAAAATTCATTCACTTCCGGATGTTCCGATAACCAAATTTTAGCTCCTTCTTCCTCGCGCATCGGATAAGCCTCCACCAAATCCATCAATTCGCCTAATTGATTATTATCGAGAGAAAAGTTCCGGAAAAAAGCGGCAGCATACGGATCTTTGTCAGAAAAGCCTTTGGTTGCCATAATCTGAATCTGTTCGGCATCGCCGTACTGTTTTTGCGGATCATCTAGAAATTTAAGGTCGTAGCGGGAGAACATCCAGTGGGGAGTCCAGCCGGTTACCACGATCCACTCTTTGTTCTCGATCGATTTCTGGAGAAATGCGACCATTGTCGCACCGCTCGAAGGTTTTAACGTCAGCTCGACCGGATATTCCCGGATGACACGCTCAGTCTCATTCATCAAGCCGGCCCCGACATCGATACCGATGATCTCGTTACGGAACTTCTCTTTATGCTCATTCAATTCTTCTATGGAACGAATCGTGACATACGAGGGAACAACCAGCCCCATCCTGGCATTTTTATAGGCTACTCCTAACGCTTCCAAGTTATCGCCATATTTCCTTATATAATCGGCATGTGTAGCCGGAAGCCATGCATCCATAAAAACATCGACTTTACCGGCCGCCATCGAGACAAAGACCGGTGCAATATCCGCATTTCGCAGCATCACATCATAGCCCTTGCTCTCAAGCATGACTTTCGCCAGATAGCTCATGGCTATGCCTTCCGACCAGTTTACATAACCGATCGAAACCTGTTTCCTGGCTTTCGAGGAATCGCTGCAATCAGCGAACATCATCATGAAGGCTACAATAAGGGATAAATTTATAATGATAATCAATCTTCTCATAAATACTTTTCTTTTTATCTGTTTTACTTTCTACGGACAAAGCCCTGTGTAATACGATCCAAAACGATCGCTAGAATCACGACGGCTATGCCGCCTTCAAAACCAAGTCCGATTTTCATTTGTGTGATTCCTTTCAATACGATCTCACCTAATCCGCCAGCCGAGATCATGGCCGCAATCACAACCATAGAGAGAGCCATCATGATTGTCTGGTTCACTCCTGCCATAATGGTAGGTAAAGCCAACGGGAGCTGTACTTTAAAAAGAAGTTGTCCCGAAGTGGCCCCGAACGAACGGGTCGCCTCTACAATATCTTCCGGAACCTGACGGATTCCCAAGTCGGTAAGACGGACAACCGGAGGCATGGCGAATATCACGGTGGCAAAAGCGCCCGGAACAGGTCCCAGTCCGAAAAACAGAACAGCCGGAATCAAATAGACAAAAGCGGGCATCGTCTGCATCAGATCCAAAACCGGACGGATCACCTTAGCCGCCTTATCGTTTCGCCCGGTCCAGATTCCCAGCGGGACACCGAACAACAAGGCGATGATCGTCGACGACAAGACAAGCGCCACAGTCTGCATGGTCTGTACCCAAAACCCCATCCCCCAAATCAAAAGTAAACCGAGCAAGGTCAGGACAGCGGTTCCCTTTCCGGCTTTCCACCAAGCTAAAGCTACTATTCCTACAATCATCAGGTAGAACGGGACCCACATCAGTATTCCCTGGAAGCCGTCGATAAAACCGCCTACGATGTGGTTGATTACATCAAAAAGGCCGGCAAAGTTTTCTGTCAGCCAATTAATGGCCATTTCTATATATTTTCCGATATTTATCATAAATCTATTGCGTTTTGAATGATTTCTTCTATTTCTTTCTGATCTTTTCCGGTCATCTCGATAATGATGGCTGAGGTCGATACAACACCTTTCAAACGGTTATTCTCATCGACCACCGGCAAAGCCTGCTGGACCTTCGGCAAGAGGGGCAACATATCTTCGACTGTCATACTCTCCAATACGGAAGGGACCTCTTTCATGACAATCGAACTGATATCCCGCACCCCTTCCTTACGCAACCGCAGCACATCTTTCAACCGTATTTCACCAAGGAACTGCTCGTCCGCACCGATCACGGGCAATGCATACAAACGTTTTTCCCTCATCTTGCGGATTATGGCCTCCGGACCATCTTTGCGGATACGGACAACGATCGGTTGAGTCAGCATGATGGAAGAGGCCGTAACGACACGCCCACGATCCACACTCTCGGTAAAACGGGTGACATAGTCGTTCGCCGGATCGGTCAATATCTCTTCGGGCGTCCCGACCTGTACGACTTCGCCATCCTTCATAATGGCAATACGGTCGCCTAATTTGATGGCCTCATCCAGATCATGTGTGATAAAGACAATGGTACGTTTCATCTTCTCCTGCAAATCCAGCAACTCGTCCTGCATCTGTTCGCGGATAAGCGGGTCAAGGGCAGAAAAAGCCTCGTCCATCAACAGGACTTCCGGGTCGTTCGCCAAAGCACGTGCCAGTCCGACGCGCTGCTGCATACCTCCGGAGAGTTCGTCCACACGCTGGTTCTCATATCCTTTCAATCCTACAACGGCTATGCTTTCATATGCTTTCTTTTCGCGCTCTTCTTTAGGCACTCCCTGCAATTCAAGCCCGAAAGCTATATTGCTCAATACAGTCCGGTGAGGCAACAGGCCAAAATGCTGGAATACCATCGCCATCTCCTTACGGCGTATTTGCAACAGTTCCTTATCCGACAGAGATGTGATGTTCCTACCGCTCAGCCATATCTCTCCCATAGAGGGTTCGTTCAGCCGGTTAATGCAACGCACCAACGTCGACTTACCACTACCGGAGAGCCCCATTATCACGAACATCTCTCCTTCCTTTATTTCCAGATTGGCATTACGGACAGCTATGGTACAGCCTGTTTCTTTTAAAATTTCCTGTTTGCTCTTACCTTGCTTAATCATCTTTTTCGCTTTGGCCTTCTCAGGTCCGAAAAGAATCGATAAGTCTTTTATTTCTATTTTCGTCATATTTTAAAAATTATATTTGGTCATGTTTAGAAGTAATTCCCAGGACCGGGCATGTGGTGTCTATTTAATAAACAGGGAAAAACGCGTTTAGTTTAAAAAAGACAATAAGTTCGGTCTTCACTCGTCTTTATTAGTATAATAAATCACTTATAATCATACAATAAAATAACAAAATCAAAAGAATCAATCATTCATGTTTTCGACCAAAAGGAAATGTCCGGAATCGCCTCGCATATGAAATACAAGGAGATTTCCGGACTAACAAGGAATAAATATGTTCTTTTTCGATGGTATTATCTTGTTCGGCTGTACTCGTACAGTATTTTCCCTTTTCCATTCATCAGATAAAAGGATAACTTACTATCTTCCATGCTGACTACAGTGAACCCGGCTTCCGGATTACAGAACTTCGTACCCTCGACAGTTTTTACCTTACGGGAAAGTGAACCGGATGTATTTACCAGATAGTCAACCTTGCTGTCAGCAGGCTGGATATGCTGGAAGTTATGAATATGACCACAAAAATACATATCGACACCATATCTGTCCAACAGAGGCTCCAAACGTTTACGCATATCGGCACGTTCACTTTCCTCTTTCGGCGTATCGGCATAGACAGGATGATGGCCGATTACGATCTTCCATTTCTCAGCAGAAGAGGCAAGCGTTTTTTCGATCCATTGAAGCTGCTCTTCCATATCCTGTCTGCCGGCATCGGGATATTTCTCCGTATCTTCACGGTATTTGTCAATCAGAGGCGAAGTATCTATAAATACCAACAAGGCTTTCTCATTTTCACCCGCCTCCACGACTTTTGAGTAATAACGGGAAGGGACGATCCAACGACGGCTTTTCTTGCCGTAATCCAATACCGCTTGCGTATTACCGCGATACTCATGGTTCCCGTTGACGGCAAACCACTCCAGCATCAGCTCAGGATGGCTGTAAACAAGCTCGTAGTTTGTCATCCACAACGGATCGTCGACGCTGGCTACTCCCTCGAAATGATGAGTATCCCCGGCCGCGACAATAAATTCGATGTCTATCTTTTCCGCCAGATTTCCCATCAACTCGGCAATCGTCTTTTGTTCGTAATAACCGTTCCGTCCCAAGTCGCTGACCAGATAAAAATTTTTGCTTTCTTCCGATACGGCCGGAACGTCGAATGCCTCCCCTGCTAAAGCAGGACCGGCAATATCCGTTTCCGAATTCGACGCATCTTTCTGCTTACCGGCAGAAGTGCAGCCCCCGAAAGCGGAGACTGCGAACAAAGCCGATAAGGTCTGTAAATAATTTCTTCTATTCATCATGTTCTTTTATTTTAAACCGAAAGCTCCGAATTGTGCTTTCACCGCCGGCGAATGGTAAGTGACACCATTTACGGAAAGCCCGTTTGTCGAAAAGTAGGGAACTAAGTTGGCATCTGTTCCGCTATTAGCGCCTGCCAATACCGGAGAACCGGATTTGACATGGAAATCCCATCCTTCATCATATACATATTCGGTCAAAGCGACTTCGTTAACGGCAAAGTTTTCGAACAGCGGGTCCTTCAAATCATTTTCAGTAGCGATAATGCTATGCACATCCACTACTCCGGAGTTGTAATTCTTATGTTCGTAGTTATAACCGGCCCATGCATAGGCGACACCGCTTTCCTCTTCATATACAATATCGCTTTTCTGGCTGCCGGAAGCATAAAAATTATAATCGATCACAGACTGGTCGCTATAACCCTCTTCAGGGTCGTTCGGGTTCTTGAAGCTCGGGGTCATGGCACGGAACTTGCAATTTACCATCAAGTTGTTGAAAACATTCGCCAACACATTCTTTTCAGCATATACACAACCACCCTTCTCACCGTCGCGACGCCAACCGGCATTGACGATTGTATTATTGTAGGCCTGAACCTTAGCCTGGCCGCGCGTTTCGCTCTGGCCTGAACTGGACAGTTTCAATCCGTTAGTGTTCGGGCTGAACATGATATTACCGGCGACATCCACCGTACATCCGGCTTTTACATTGACAGCTTCCGCCCCGTCATATCCGTTGGCAGCAAACGTATTGCCAGCTATGATTGCCTGTCCGCCCATCAAATAAATACCGTCAGACCAGCCATTACGAAGAACAGAATTAGTGATGACATATTTCCCCTTGATATTGTTAGTCGTGATCTGCGGATAAGCGTCGTCACCGGCCGTATATACACCGTTGGCCGCAGCCGGAGAACCTTCCACCACTTGGCCACCCGTATATTCGATAACGGTATGGTCGATCAACATTTCCTCGCAACTGTTCGAAGCGACGATACCACCCCATAAGCCGGCAAACGTATTCTCTTTCGTGCGATTTTCCTCAGCTACGGAGAAAAGGACCGGATTTTCAGCTGTTCCCTTACAGTAAAGATTGCCGTCTACCGTAAATTCAACAGGGACATGGTTGGCTCCGACACCTTTGTCATCAAAGATAACCTGCACACCTTCCTCTATTGTCAGGGATTTACCGGCCGGTACTGTGATATGGCCTGATACCAATATGATGGAATTGGCTTTCCAAGTCCCCTCGACATCCCCCTCCACAGTCTCCGTATCTTCATTTCCACCCTGATTATTATCCGGATTAACAGGATCATCGTCACCACAAGCAGCCAAAGTCATGACCATCATGGCTGCACTCACTAATAATGCATTGAATTTCATAAAATAAATGCTTAATGTAAATATTAATATAATTGCTATGTTAAAGTTTATACCGGATGCCGAGCATAAATGACTGACCGTGCCATTCTTTCCGTTCGATCACATTCCCATTATGCCGGTCTGAATCCACACTCTCCGTATGCGGTCCTTTCTGAATGTAGCGCAAGAGCGGGATATCCAACAGGTTGGAGGCCTTGCCAAAGATACTGATGCCGTTCTTGAAACTTTTTTCTATCGAAGCATCCAGCTGGGCGTAGCCGTCCTCCCATATATCATCTTCATACCAGTTCGAAATGTCGCTCAGACGTTTTCCCGTATAGCTGGCAGACACCTGGCCCTCCCAGCCGTGCCTGGTCTCTTTGAAAAGCAGGGAGAGATTTGCCACATGGGCCGCCTGTCCGAACAGTGGACGGGACTGGCGCACCGACTTCACTTCCGATCCTTCCATGATACGCTTGTCTGTCGTGACCTTCGAATGTGTATAGGTATAGTTTGCCTTAATACCGAACCAGTTGAAGTATTTCATCACATCGACTTCCATCCCCAGATTCTTGGCGTCACCGAAGTTCATCGGTTTATAATAGGTATCCTGGCCTTCGTTCAACAACCCGTATTCGATCGGGTCCTGGATATTCTTATAGAACAGGCCGACCATAAACTGCTCGGAAGACTTTGGAAAAAATTCATAACGTAAATCGATATTGTCGGCAACCGTATGCTTCAAGTCCGGATTTCCCTTTTCCTTATAATCTTCATTAATGATGCTGTAAGGCACGATCTCGAAAAAGCTCGGACGATTGATGGCACGCGCATACGAGAAACGCAGGTTGGCATTTCGATGGATACCGTATTTGGCATGGAAACTCGGCAATACATCCGTATAGTCCTGGTTCCCTTCCGGATCAACATCGCGGGGAAATTTCAGTACATATCCCTGATTCGTATGCTCGACACGCACCCCGGCGATCAATTCCCATTCCTTCAAGGTATACTTCACCATTCCATATCCGGCACCGATCTTTTCCGTTGCATCGTAATTCAGAGGGTCCCCTATGTTGCCATAAGGACGGGGGACGAATTGTATCTCGTCAAAATTAAACCAGTCCTTATTGATATATTGCGGATTCTTGGAACCGGTAGCCGAGTTGAACGTATATTCATTAAAGAAACTGTCACGCTTCTTATCCCGGTACATACCTCCGGCCGAGAAATCCAGGATCGCCCCGCCATCCAATTTCAACTTATATGCCAGATCGACATATCCGGCTTTGTCCTTATCCGAGTTATGTTCCCAACGACGTTTGGCCGCATCCGTAGTAGACACGTGGGAACACAACAGATATATTTCCGCATTATCGGGCGTTTCGCTGAATGCTTTGGACAAGACAGCCGACCAGTTCAACCGCAACGCTCCGCCAGACAGAAACAAATGTTCGCCTTTTAAGGTCGAATTGATGATATACTGGTGGTTCCAACGCATACGGACAGCCCGTTCCTTTTCATCTTCCCCATCGCGCACTTCGGCTTCGCTCATATCCATATAACCGTTATACCAAGTCAGCTTATGGTTGTCGTTCAAGGAGTAATCCAGTTTGGCATGCACACCGATACGTGTCTGTTCCGATGAATAATTACGGTATTCTATCCCGTTATGGCTCGTTCCCGGTTGATAATAGAGCCGACTTTCCTTTCCCCGGCTGGTACTCAGAAAACTCCCCGCCAACATGACGCCCAATTTATCATCAAAAAAGCGGTCGCCATACGAAAGTCCGGCAGTCAGGTCCGGCAGCGGTTTCTTCCATTTCATCCGTAGGTTCGAAGTCGTAAAGTCTTCCATCGTCACTTTGTAATCTTCCGGTTTCCCCAACGCTTCGTAAGGAGATTTCTTTACGATACCGCCCCGGTTGAACGATTGGAAGTCACGACCGAAATACATCGCGTTATAACCGGTAGACAAGTTGGCCGTAAATTGGCGTTCGGAAGGAGCATCTTTCATGATCAGATTGACAGCGCCCCCAATGCCGTCTCCCTCCATATTCGCCGTCAAGGATTTGGTCACCTCCAGACGGTCCAGCATCTCGGAGGGGAAGATATCAAGCGGCACAAAGCGGTTCTTATTATCGGGACTCGGAATCTTCACACCGTTCACCAACGTATAGTTATACCGTTTGTCCATACCCCGTAAAATGGCATACTGACCTTCTCCGCTACTGTTACGCTCGACCGTCACGCCGGACATACGCTGGATCACATTGGCAACCGTAATATCCGGTGACAGCTCGATCGCTTTCGCACTCATGACGTTGACCACATTCATCGCCTGCTTCTCAATCCCGCGGGCACCGGCTTCGGTACGTCCCGGATTGGCGGCTATGATCGTGACACCTTCCAGGTTCATGGCCGAAGGCTTCATGTTAAACAGTACATCCCGGCCGGACAGCGTGTTTACGTTCTGTTCCTGTGTCTCATAGCTGATATAACTGCAAACCAACGTGATGTTTTTTCCTTCCGGCACATCTTTCAGGACGAATGTCCCGTCCAGCCCGGCTGTCGTTCCCATCGCCGGATTTTCTTTCACATACACAGCAGCACCGATCAGTTCTTCGCCGGTCTGCGCATCCTTAACCCAACCTTTAACTGTCGCAGCGGTCAGATAAGCAGCCGGAGTCAAAGTCAAAAATAAAACGAGTAGTAATTGCTTCATTATTTGTTTTTCTTTTCCGCCGCAAAAGTAGAAGGTGCGGATAACAGCAACACTTCATTCTTTTTACAATTACGTTACAGGCAGAAAACAGAAGGAACAAAAAAGCTACATATTTAAACGATATCGACCGGTGAATCTACAAAAAGTCTTATATTTGCGAGTAAGAATTACATATAATAACGCATACTAATATGAAAACAAAGATTTCACTTTTACTTCTTGCCATTCTATGCAACTTCTCCGTATTTGCCCAGAGTGACTTCGACAAATATTTCGAAAAGAAAAGTCTCCGGGTGGATTTTGCCTTGAGCGGTAATCTAAAGTCACAATCGGCTGCTATCCAGGGGTTGCGTGAAGAACCGGTATGGGGAGGTCCGGTCAAGAACCTGATCGATAAGTTCAATTACGGAGGTTATTATATTAATGTCTATGACAAAGCTACGAATAAGCTGATTTACTCACGCGGCTTCAATACGTTGTTCGAAGAATGGCGCTCGACAGAACAGGCCAAGACAGAAACACAATCGTGGACAAACAGCGCTTCCGTTCCTTTCCCGAAAGTACCTGTCTATGTCGAGATCACGGCACGCGACAAGGCCGACATGCAATTCCATCCGTTGCTGAAACAAGAGGTCGATCCCAAAAGTATCTTCATCGACCGGGGAAAACTGAAAGCCAATAAAGTGCATCAGATACAGAAAAGCGGCGACTCGACAGAAAAAGTGGACCTTGTTTTCATTGCTGAAGGATACACGGCGGATGAACAGGAGAAATTCGTAGCAGATGCAAACAGGTTTACAGAAGCCTTGTTCGCGACTCCTCCTTTCACGACACGTCGAAACGACTTCAACGTATGGGCAGTCTGCCTGGTATCGGAAGAATCGGGCACGGATGTTTCGGGTAAAGGTATCTTCAAGAACACAGCCCTCAATTCCGGTTATTATACATTCGGTGTAGACCGTTATCTGACAACACCGGATATGAAATCGATCCGCGATGCCGTCTGGAACGTACCATGTGATGCAATATTCCTGCTGATAAACACAGATATGTACGGCGGTGGCGGCATGTACAACTTCTATGCCTGCGGGACAGCCGACAACCCACGGACACCTGTCGTCTTTACACATGAGTTCGGACATAGCTTCGCCGGCCTGGCAGACGAATATTTTTCTTCGGAAGTCGCCTACCAGGATTTCTATAACCTGAAATACGAACCGTGGGAACCGAATATCACAACTTTAGTCGATTTCGGCAGCAAATGGAAAGACTTATTGCCCGCAGACACTCCTATTCCTACTCCACTCGATGCCAGCCATAAGGACAAAGCCGGCGTGTTCGAAGGAGGCGGTTACCTGTCGAAAGGCATTTATCGCCCGATGGATCACTGTATGATGCGCGACTACGCCCCATTCTGCCCGGCTTGCTCACGAGCCATTCTTCAGATGGTCGATTTCTTGACAGACAAGTAATAAAATCTATAGGCGCCCAGCAAACCGTAACCCATAGCTTTACAGAGGCTAAAGCTATGGGTTACGGATGCCAAAGCATAGCTTTATGGTGGTCTTTTCTCGTGTCGAATGTCTTTTCGAACGGGAGTGTTGAAAAACGCCATGATTGATTATCTGTCATCTTTCACCGAGGAGACGAAATGTCTGCTACGGGAAAATTCATTATAAGATATAATTATTTTAACCGTACCGCTTCCCCATATTTGCTAATATCGATCAATTTATAAGTATCTACCTTGATTTTACCGCGAATGAATTCGGGAATATTGAAAGAGAAGAGAGAACGTTCATAATAGTCCGTCTCTTTCTGAGGCAACAGGAAAGGTTTGCCGGGAACACCATTTGCACCCAGATAACAAATGTAAGGCCGTGTATACAGCCCGTCATCCCGACGACTGCTGAAAACGAACCACCGGCTGTTGCTGCTCCAGGAATGATAGCTTTCGACATCGTTGCTGTTCACTTGGAGAAGGGAATCTGTTTTACCTGTCAACATGTCCAATAGTCGCAAATCCGCATCCTTGTGCCAGATCGAGAAGTTGCCATAATCCGAAACCGTGTACATCAGAAAACGGCCATCGGGAGATACTCTCGGCAGCTTCGCGCTCCGTCCTTCCTCATTAGCATTGTAAAGCGTATCTATCGTCTGGCCGAAACTCCGTTTTTCCGGATCGAAAGCTATGCTTTGCAGGTTGTAGCGGATTTCCCGATATGACTCAGGCATCCGGCACGCCGGTGCGGAACAGAAATACAACCGTCTGCCATCCGAAGAGAATGCCGGAAAAGTCTCCATATTCTCCTCCGAAGATAAATGGGGAGCTGTTACGATTTCATGTTTTTCCACATCATAGACCACGACATCCGATCGATTGTCGAACACTTCCACCCGGTTCGCATCCGAAAGGTGAAAATCCTGTTTCGTATCATTCGTCGAGAATGCAACATATCGCCCGGACGGATGCCAGGCGGGATAGACCAAAGCGGAAATAGTCCGTTCGGTCTTCGTATCCAGCTTCTCGATATCACCATCCGTCAGTATGTAGGTCCCGGCATGTAGCGCACGTTGGTGGAAAAGCATCCGGTCCGGATTCTGCATACAGAAAGAATGGCAGTTCATGCAATTATTATTCGTCTGCTTATTGTCGAGAAAGGTTTCTTCCGTAAAATCCTCTAGGCAACGCTGGTAAATCCCCATCCTGTTCCACATCCGGTAGCCTGGTGCGATACGGCGATAGACCAAATAGGGATCGATTTTATCTTTGATTACTTGAATGGAAAAAGGAGGATATCGAAACCATCTGTCATCTTTGCATATATAGATCCCGACCGTAAGGTTCCCTCCAACCGATGCGTCCAACAGCCGACGCCACTTCTTCTCCGGGATTTGGAAAGAACCGTTATCCGAATCCACCCGTATTTGCTGATCTTTGCCGGAGAATAGGGCGATTGCTTCGCAAGGTTCTTTCAGTTTGAAGTTCAGCGGAGCGATATTACAAGGGACCGCGACCCCTTTATAATCGGGAAAGATTTCTATTTCACCTTCCGTTTCCTCCGCATCGGGCAATCCACCATTGCAAGAGAAAAAGAAAACCGTACAAAGCCACAACAGAGAATATAGATACTTCATAGACTATCCATTCAAATTTTTACAATAATAATAAAACCAAAAAGTGTCTCCATATTGCCGGTAAAGCCAAGAAAGTCCGTCACTACTATTCTTGATCTTCAGAATATCTTTCTGGAATTGTTTATAGCGCTGCACTATCTCAGGCCGGATGGAAACCCAGTCAAGGACAGAAAGGTCCTCAGTCGCCAAAACCAATGCCGCCTCCTGAAAATGAACAGGAAGGGACTGTCCCGGCAAAAATCTACCGGCATGGGACAGGAATATCTTAAACTTCTCCATTTCCTTCGCCAGCAGATAGGAACAACCTAAATATTCCCATGCAACCCGGTTTACGCCTGGTTCCGAAAGATGTCCAACCCAAAGGCTGTCGATGCCGGTCAGGCAAAGCAAATTGTCCGGCTGAAAGACCGGTATTGTCTTTGCGGCAAGCTCTCCATCCTGCCCGATCTTTTCGGGATGACGAATATAACCGGCATATTTTTCCGCCCAACGCCGATATCCCGGCAACCGGCCGAGTATACCCAGATACTTATCCGCCAAAGCAAAATCTCCCCGTATCAAGCTAATCTTGACCAACCGTTGAAGCAAGCGGGGACTTCCTCCTCGCTTGGCAAGTGTCAATCCTTCCATCGCATATCCTTCCGAAAGGCTGATATCCCCGATCATATAATGGATATCACTCAACAGGCAACTCATATAATAAGTCCGGTCCCAAGAAGCCAGAAGGCTTTGCGGCCCTTTCTGGTCATAACGGAACAACCGATCGCCCAAAAGGCCTTTTTGAGCCAATGCCATATTCAAATAGTTTAGGCTGACATAATCCGTCTCCTCCTTCTCCGGATGTTCACGGATAATCGTGTCCCAGTCATTCCTTTGCTCCCAAACGGATAACTCGTTCATCCGGTTGTTCCGGACTTCATACGGTCCGGGCAGACAAAATGCGGAAAAGCAAAACAGGACGACCAACAAGCTTCCCGCAACAAATACTTTCACCGAACACTTTCCTTTGGGAAGAACCTTCATCGTATAAGCCGTTGCAAACAGAATCAGAAGCAAGACGACAAAACGGATCCAGATAAAATAGACATAAGAATCCGGCTGCAACTGGGACTCCTGATACCTTTCCGAATAAATCCCGTCTGTCAACGGAATACCGATAGCCAAACGAATACCGATATAAGCCAACAACACCCCAGCCAAAAACACAGCAAGCGAACCAGACCATTTCCTCCTTCGGCACAAAAGACTCATGCAAACCACGACCAGACCGTAAAGTGCCGCCAACTGGCCAGTCAAACCATAGACGAGAAACACACTCACCACACCATAAAACAACTGCACCTTCATTCTCCGTATACGGATAAAAACATAAGAGAATAGCAGAAGCAGGATCAGCCCGACCGTCCCGTCCAACACGTAAAAAGAGCTCGTATGGGCCTTCAGCAATCCTAAAACAGGAAACAAGGCAAGCAACAAATTATATCCGCGCGGTGCGATTTCCTGCAAAAGCAGATAACACAAGAAACCGGCCACACACAAGAAAATACTATTAACACACAAGACAAACAGGGAAGCAGTATAATATTGAACCAAAGCCTGCCCGACCACCGTACAAAAGCCACCGGGGACAGACAGCATATCCCGGATAACCACCCATTCGGGAATAAACAACTGCACCTCTTCCTGCCGTTGGAACGTGGAAGTCCCGAACGACCAAAAGAAAAACCAAAGTCCGATAAATACGAACAGCCAAAATACAAGCGTCCTCCCAGTCATAATCCCATCGTTTTCGTTAAAAGGAAATGAAACAAAAGAAGAGAGGAAGTCGCCTTTTGACGACTGTTCCTCTCTCCCCCGGTCTAAAGAGTAAAATTATACTTTATAGTCTTTCACATTCTACTTACTGCCGTAACCCGGGTTCTGTTCCAGCAGGTTATTAGCACCGATCAGACTGTAATGGATCGGGAAACGATTCAGGTTCGGATTGTTCGTCGCCTTATGATCCCACCAGTCTTCCGTCACATAGGCATCCCAACGGATCAAGTCCGTACGGCGGCGTCCTTCGGCCAAGAATTCCAATTGCCATTCGTCCAGCATACGGTATTTGTCCAGATTAGCAGCCGTTACAGGATCGGGATCGACTCCGTCTTCGAAATAACGCTTGCGGACTGTATTGATCAGATCGGCAGCCCCCTGTTTGTCACCGGCACGCATCTTGCATTCGGCCAGCATATAATAGATCTCGGCCAAACGGATCACAGGTACGTCCGGATCGCCTTTCCGCTTGAACTCTTCCTGAGTCGGACGCGGACTGCGTTTCGTCACACGTACCCCGGAGTTTTCTTCTGCCGTCGCAACCGTCGAAGGTAACGAAGCCACCTCCGGATAAAGCGGATCTTTTCCGACCTTGGCAAAATAAGCGATCTGGTCGACAACCGTGATCACCTCTCCGGCATACTCGCGCGTACCTGTGCAAACCCATTCCGGATTCAACGGATTCACCAATTCGCCAACGATAAACATACCGCGATATTTGCCATTGCCTTCATATACATAAGGTTGCTTACGGATATCCTTATCATTGAACTTCGCATACGCTCCACCCAGCTTATATGGATAACGCTTACCCGTAGGATCGAGACTCGGCACCAGTCCGAGAGCATTGTCCGAACCGGAACCTTCCAGTCCACCCAGGTAGTTCTTATAGTTGTAAGGAACCATCATGCCCCAATACATGGCATCCGTCTCGGTCTTTGCATTCTGGCTGGGTACGGACCAGATCAGCTCAGGACAACGTTCGTTGTCAAATCCGAATATGTTCGTCCAATCCGTTTCCAATGCATACTGTCCGTACTTACCGTCGATAATGTCCTGACAGATCTGGGCGGCTTCGGTAAACATCTCCTTGCCGATATAAGATTTGGCATTGAAATACAAACGAGCCTGCAAGGCTGCACCGGCTGCACGATGGATCGAACCGGTTTCCATCCCTCCCAGCTCTTCCTTGACCGGAAGATTCGGAACGGCTATTTTCAACAAGGAATCGATGAAGTTAAATGTCTCGACATCCGTCGAACGTCCTTTCACTTCGCTCTGGGTCGTCGTGTACAAAGGCACCCCTCCGAAGAAGTCCAAACCGTCCAAATAGAAGGAAGCCGCCAGCGTACGTTGCTGGTTCAACATGGATTCGCGCGTACCCTCTTCAAAGCCCAATGCATCGAAATCGACATTTTCCAAATCTTCCAATGCATCCCAAGCCAAAGCGACTCCCATCGCAAAGTTGGTCCAGCCCGTCTCGACACGCGTCATGTCTTCCGTATACTCATGATGATGGAATTTCTGATAGACGGCCCCGTCATACCAGTCGCTACCACGCGTAGGCAGACAGAACTCGTCCGTCCCCAGTTCCTGCAACAACCAACGCGGACTGTCGTGGGCAATGTACCAGCGCCAGTGAGTAAACGGACGGTTGAAACGTTGCCATACGGCATCTTGTGAACTATAAAAAGTCTCCGGGACCACCTGCGAATAAAAATCAGGTTCGACACTACAGGAAGTAGTGCATAGCAGGCAGATCACTCCGGATAAAAACAATTGGAATATATTTTTCTTTTTCATCTTACAATCTTGTATTAGAAGTTAAACTGCATACCTAATGTCCAAGTACGGACGACCGGATAGAAATCGCTCCAGAACTTTTCCGTTCCTTTATCCCAGCCCGTGATATCCACCTCCGGGTTCATGCCGCTATAGCCGGTGATCGTGCAAACGTTACCCACCGTACCGTAAATACGAATCCGGTCGATCAGGTTGTTCGTGTACTTCTTCATCGGAAGCGTATAACCCAGTGTGATCGCATCGATTTTCAGGAATGTACCGTCTTCCAGGAAATAGTCGCAAATCTGCTTTTCGCCCTTGATGTGGTTGAACTTGCCGTAAGCGTCTTTCAAGACATTCAGGTTGCCCTGTCCCTGGATGCCGTAATACATATTGATCGTATTATACACGTCGAAATCGATCCAGCTACGCAGGTTGATGCCTAAATCGAAGTTCTTATAAGTCAAGGTATGGCTCCACCCGATAATCAGTTTCGGAGTATAGTTGCCTATATACTGTTTGTCGTTCTCCGTTTTCTGTGCAGCCGGAATCACCTCGCCATCCTTGTTATACAGCAAGAAACTGCCCTCGTCATCGAACCCTGCAAACTTCCACATATAGAAAGAACCGATTGTCGAACCGGCTTCCATACGGGCTGCATCGCCCGGAGTTCCCGGAGCCACGAAACCATTACCGTTATGATAAGAGTTGTCACCCTCCAACGTCAGGATCTTTCCGGTATTATGGCTCAGGTTCATGCTGGAAGACCAAGTGAAATCTTTTGTACGAATAATGTCGCCACCGACTTCGAACTCCCAACCTTTGCTTTCCATACTACCGATATTCTGCATCTGGCTGCCCTGCGTATAAGGTGGTTGCGGGACCTTCACACTGAACAGAAGGTTATCCACCTCACGCCGATAGTAGTCGAACTTGCCATACAAGCGTCCTTCAAAGAAAGAGTAATCGACACCCAAGTTCCACTCCTTCTTTTCTTCCCATCCCAAATTAGGATTGACATTTTGCGATTTACCGTATGAGTACGCCCATGTTCCGTTCGGCATCATCCAGTTCGTGTCCGAGCCTAACATATTGGCCATATAAGTCGCACTAAAGTCATTATTACCGGTCACACCGTAACCGAAACGGATCTTCAAATCGTCCAGCCAGTCAAAGTCTTTCATGAACTCTTCGTTCGAGATACGCCATCCCGCCGTTGCAGACCAGAAATTCGCCCAACGGTTGTCGGCCGCAAACTTGGAAGAGCCCTCATGCCGGATAGATGCAGAAAGCATATATTTATCCTGGTAGGAATAATTGGCACGGGCAAAGAAAGAGAACAGACGTTCCGTAACCGATTTGCCGGAGCTCATGCCGGCCTTGCCATCCGTCAGGTAGCTGCCCTGGCCTATATCCCAGTACTTGATGCCATCGACCGAGAAATTATAGTTGTCCATACCGAAGTTTTCCCCGTTGACCTCAAAATAAGAATAACCGGCCGTTGCATTCAGATTATGTCCTCCTTTAAAGTCTTTTACATAGGAGAAATATCCTTCCGAAGTCAGGTTTTCCGTCTTGCTGAAAGCCAGGTGGGCATGCCCCTTACGCGAATTGTCAATCTCGCTTCGGTGTGTGCTGGGCCAATATTGGTGCAATTCCCATTGACGGTTTTCATAACCGACAACCTGCTGGTAATTCAAACCCGGAACAGGCTTGATATTCAACTTCAGGTTTACTTCCGGCTTGAACCATTTATCCAATCCGTAGTAATCTTCCAGCATGGCATCCGCAACGACGTTATAGTCCAACGATTCGTTGATCCACACGTTATAGCCTGTTTCGCTATCCGGATCGTACGGCGAGCGGGTAGGGTTGTTACGCATGGCTTGCTGGAAATTCGGATAGTGGTTGTTACGGGCAGCCTGGCGATAATCCACGGCCGGACGGACTTCCAGCCAATCATCGAACAACTTGAAAGATGCGTTCACACGTCCGCCATAATCCTGACGTTCGTCCTGCAACGCGATACCCTGGTTCTTTTCATAGAAGAAAGAAGTATAAACCTGTGCCTTTTCCGTACCCATTTCCAATGCAAGATGGTGTTTTTGGGAGAAGTTACCCTTATTAATCAACTCATCCCACCAGTTTGTATCGGAACCGTAATCCGTACCGATATTATGTTCGGCATATTCACGGCCGGACAACATTTCGGGAGCATTGTAGTTTTGTTTTTTCGTAAACTCGTTGCTGTACGTGAGTCTCACTTTCCCGTTCGTATTCGAACCACTCTTGGTCGTAATCAGGATCACACCGGCGGCTGCACGTGTTCCGTAGATAGCACCGGCAGAAGCATCTTTCAACACATCGATAGACTTGATATCATCCTGCGTCAACGAACGGATATCGCCACCAGGAAAACCATCGATCACGATAAGAGGAGCTTTTCCTGAATTGATGGAAGTCATACCGCGAAGCTGGAATGTCGTACCGGAATTGGCACTTCCCAAGTTGTTCATCACCAAACCGCCGATCTTGCCTTGCAAGGACGCCGAGATATCCGCCCCGCTCACACCGACCATCAGGTCATCGGCCTTCAACGAGGTGATGGCGCTGGTCACCTGCTTCTTGTCCAAAGAACCATAGCCGATCACCACAACTTCTTCCAATGCTTTGGCATCTTCAACCAGCTTCACATGGATGGTTGCCTGGTTGCCGACCTTCACTTCCTGGGTTGTATAACCGATAAAGGAAATCACTAACGTCGAGTTATTGGGAACATTCTGCAAAACGACCTTTCCGTCCATATCCGAGATATTTCCGTTTGTAGTTCCTTTCACAACAACATTAGCTCCCGCTACCGGTCCCATTTCATCCTGAACCATAATCGTCACGGTCTTTCCTACTTGATCCGGCACTGCATTCTCTATCCGATCCGAGGTTAACAATTCAACATTCTCACCAGCCGCAAATACTCCTGTCGTCAGACAAAAGAGCAGTCCGCAAGTGACTTTCGATACTCGAGATATTGAACCTTTCCTTCTTAGAGGATGGCCACAATTCTGTTTTTGTTGCATTTTCTGTATTATTATAAAAAGGTTAATAATAAATCGATCTAAGCCTGAGGCTTATCACACTCTAAACAAGACTTAAAGTCTTTCTGTCAGTTTTCTCTATTCCTATCTCATAGGCCTATATATTTAAGTTGTCCATATAAATTATTTTTAATTAATACAGGCAGTTAAAATGACTATAGTCTTAATAGAACTACGGTATTTGTTTTCGGATTTTATGATATGGTTTGAATATTAACAGAAGCGGATATAGGTCTTACTTTTCATCCCCTCAAACGAAGTTTTTCAAACAAATAAGTATATCTGCAGTAGTACATTATAAGCAATTTGAGAACTTTCCAATGTCTCTTCTTTTGAAACTTTTTTGGAAACCAATCTTTTTATTTGGATATTTTTGTTTAATTTTACGCCCAACTGAATGGTATTGTTAAAACATATCCGAGATAAGAGTTTGGTAATGTGTTTTTAATGAATTTTCAATTACAATACACGGTAAGTTTGTAAAAATACCGTAGTTCTATTAAGACTGTAGTTCTTTTCTTTCCAACAAGAAGTTTCTCCGATTGATTTTTTATAAAGGGATGAAAAGGCTTTTCTGTACTTCTTCCCGCACAAGTATTCTGATAAATCAAAATAACACCCCGTCTCTATCTTACCGGACATTTTATTACCGATCAAACAATTAGGCTGACACTTCAATATAGCAAGTCCGCCCTTACAGACTCTCCCGCAAGGTAAATCAAGCTACATTTGCGTGTATTCCCTGCTCCATAGGCATATGTTCCAGGTTTCATTAGCATGTATTCGAGCATACATAGGCACATACGGACAGAAAGATAAGGACCTTTTACGACAAAAGTGCCGACCTTCATGCAAGAAAGTCGGCACTTTTATAAGATCCGGTCCCCTATTTTGAGAAAAAACATTGCCGGAAACGTTCTATTTTGTCTGGAAGCATCCGTCGGACGGACGGTTCCGGATAATCATTTTGCCTGCTATCCTCGACTATTTCTATCACGGCCGGCAGACATAAGCTGATTGGCATCCCTTCAGCAGACAAAAAGATTCATATGACTCCATTCCGGTGGCAGAACGGAAATCCTTATCTCCGCGAGAATACGATAAACACAGCCGTCCGATCCTTATCCCGGCTACAGCCAATAGAAACCGGAGCCTGTTTGACGTTTTGTCATTTTGACAAAGATCATTCCATCGGAACTTCCATCAAAAGCACGGTCGCATGTTTCAATACCTCTATGGCAATGCTGTCGGTGTCCCAGAAACCGGCGCCGTCACGTTTGGAAAGGACTGTGTTGGCAACCTCCACTTCGCCTTCGATCACGAACAGGTAAACGCCGTTCTTCTTGCCATGCAGTTTGTATTCCTTCACCAGTCCCGCATCCAACGTACCCATCGAGAACCAGGCATCCTGGTTGATGGAAGCCGGGGCGGAGCCGTCCGGCGCAATCATCACTCCCAACTCATTCTTCTTCAGAACGGGGCGGATATCATAGCTCTTATAATGAGGTGCTGTATTCTCCTCACGCGGGAACACCCAGATCTGGAGGAAATCCAGCTGCTCTTCACCGCTATCATTGAACTCGCTATGGAAAATCCCCGTACCTGCACTCATCACCTGGATATCGCCCGGAGTAATCACTTCGCTGTTCCGGATACTGTCGCCGTGACGCAAATATCCTTTCAACGGAATAGAGATGACTTCTATATTCTTATGTGGATGTGTATCGAAGCCCTCTCCCGGAGCGACAGAGTCGTCATTCAGGACCCGAAGCATGCCAAAATGTACTCGCTTCGGGTTGTAGTAATTGGCAAAACTAAAAGTGTGATGGGTCTTCAGCCATCCATGATTTGCATACCCGCGAGTATTGGCTTTATCCACTACTGTTTTCATAAATAATCCTCCTTTGTTAATTTCATCTATATAACACTCCGGGTTATGGAAAAGTTGCTGATACGGGCTGGCACCGATGTCCGGATATTCTTGGCTTCTCCATACACGAAAGAGAGAAAATAGGCAAAAACATAATTTTCTTTAGTCCCGGCAATACATGATACAAGAGAATTGAGTACTTTTGTACCCTAATAAAATCATCCCGTAAATATAAACACTATGGCAGTTTACTTAAACGATGTATCAAGAACATTCGGCGAATACTTGCTTATTCCAGGTTTAACAACCAAACAATGTGTGCCAACCAACGTTTCGCTGAAAACTCCGCTTGTGAAACACAAAGTGGGCGAAAAGCCTGCGATCGAACTAAACATTCCTTTTGTTTCAGCGATCATGCAATCCGTGTCCGGTCCCAAGTTGGCCATCGAACTGGCCCGCAACGGAGGACTGTCTTTCATCTTCGGTTCACAACCTATCGACAGCCAAGCCGAAATGGTCCGGAAAGTAAAGAAGTTCAAAGCCGGTTTTGTAATCAGCGACTCCAATCTGACGCCTGAAAATACGTTGGCAGATGTAATCGCTCTGGTACAGCGCACCGAACACTCTACGATCGGTGTGACGGACGACGGTACTCCTAACGGTAAATTGCTGGGTATGGTGACCAGTCGCGACTATCGTGCAGAAAAGGATTCTCCCGACAAGAAGGTGAAAGAATTCATGACTCCGTTCTCCAAACTGATCGTCGGCGAACTGGGCATGACATTGAGTGAAGCCAACCAGATCATCTGGGATCACAAACTGAACACGTTGCCGATCATCGACAAAGAACAGAACTTGCAATATTTCGTCTTCCGCAAAGACTACGACAGCCACCGCGACAATCCGAAAGAGTTGTCCGGCAGCGATAAGAAACTGCTCGTAGGCGCGGGGATCAACACACGCGACTATATGGAACGTGTTCCTGCGCTGGTTGAAGCGGGTGTCGATGTATTGTGTATCGACTCGTCCGACGGCTATTCCGAATGGCAGCAGGCAACACTGCAATGGATCAAGAAAACGTATGGTGACAAGGTGCTGGTCGGTGCCGGAAATGTTGTCGACAAGGAAGGTTTCGACTACCTGGTCGAAGCCGGAGCCGATTTCATCAAGGTGGGTATCGGTGGCGGTTCCATCTGTATCACCCGTGAACAGAAAGGTATCGGCCGCGGACAGGCTACCGCATTGATCGACGTGGCACAGGCACGCGACGAATATATGAAAAAGACAGGTATCTATGTGCCCATTTGCAGCGACGGCGGTCTGGTGCATGACTATCACATGGTTCTTGCTTTGGCGATGGGTGCGGACTTCCTGATGATGGGACGTTATTTCGCCCGCTTCGACGAATCTCCGACGAAGAAGATGAAGATCGGTAACAATTTCGTAAAGGAATACTGGGGCGAAGGTTCGAACCGCGCCAAGAACTGGCAGCGTTATGACATGGGCGGCAGCGAAGCACTTAAGTTCGAAGAGGGCGTCGACAGCTATGTGCCATACGCTGGAAAGATGAAAGACAACCTCAACCTCACATTGGGCAAAATAATCGCCACGATGTGCAGCTGCGGAGCTATCACCATTCCCGATTTGCAGAAGAACGCCAAAATCACATTGGTTTCCTCAACCAGTATCGTGGAAGGCGGAGCGCATGACGTGATCTTGAAGGAACAGAACTAAGAGACAGACTATTCATAAAAAAAGAGTATCCGGGAAAGTCGGATACTCTTTTTTATTTAGGTTTACTTACAGATACAACTTACTTGAATATAGAGCTTAATACCTCCCCTGTCCAAGGTAAAGGTTTCTCCACATCAAACAAACGGAGGATCGTAGCTGCCGTATTCACAGTATTATTGGGTTCCGTGATCTTGAACCCTTTGCGTATTCCGGGACCGGTGATCCCCCAGGGAACAATCATCTCATTCGTGCTGACTCCACCATGTCCGTATTCAATACCTCCGTGATCCGTCAGGAACATAAAATGAGTGTCTTTATACAAGCCGTCCCGTTTCATCTTTTCAAGAAATTTTCCGATCTCGACATCCGCTTCTTCAATAGACTTGATATACTCCGTAGACATCCATTTATGTTTATGCCCGGCATGATCGATATGCACGGAATAAAGGAATACAAGTCACCGAAGGCATAACCACCCGCGTATCAAGCGAAAAGGAACCTTCAGCCAGCAAGACATCCAAATTCGGAGTTCTTGCTTTCAGAAATCCTTCCACACAGATACCATCAAGAGATATCAGGACTACACGCTTGGCCTTCACTTTACCAACCCCATCCGTCATAGCAGCAGCAGAAACGGGAAGAGATGCCGAACCTAAAGCCAACGCACCTGCAAGTCCCTGCTTGAAAAATGTTCTTCTTGAATTTTTCATGATAATTTTATCATACGATTTTCCCCTGAAGCAAGTCTGAAATTCTTCAACCGCTTCTCTTTATCTCCAATAACCAACTTGTCCAACTGTAAAGAACCTTTCAGGACTTCGATCGTAGCAGTATCATCTGTAACGGTACAAGTACCCCAAGCATAACCGTTGCTCCAGAAATAACATCCCGGCCGGTCCGTGAAATGCATCCGTCGATCCACTCCTGAATATTGGAAATCGCTCAACGCGATTACTGCCGCCCAACTTGCCATCGAACGGGCATAGTGATGTCCGCACTCCGCCTCGCTGAACGGATTTCGCTTTGCCCCGTCATGACGGTCACGAATCGCACGGATGCAAGTCAAGGCCTCTTCTTCCATGCCTTCATATATCATGCCGGCAGCGGCACAATATTCGAAACCGGTCATCACTTCGGCAAAGTAAGGGAAAGGGACTTCCAGACGTCCTTTCGGCCAGGAGGCCATCAGCAGGCCGGACTCATCTCCCATCACATACGAACGCATATTATTAAAGTGACGGCTGAAATCCTTCACATAATTATATTTCATGATACTTCCCAATGTCGTACGGATATGCTCCTTATCTCCCAGATATCCCAAACCGCATATATGGGCCATATACTGTCCGACCAGCTGATCGACCAGGCAACCTTTTCCCAATTGAAACGGCGGAACCTTCACGTCCGAATTCCGCATATCCAGATATTCAAATGTTTCGGGATCAGTTATCTTATGTTCATAATATTCCCCGTTAAACAGATTGGCATCCATCCAGGTGCTTCCCTGCCGGAATAATGTATTGCATTTCTTGGCAAACGTCTTATCCTTCATAGCTAAAGCCATTTTCTCAGCCGCCTTTAAGGCTCCCATATACCAGAAGCCCATTTGAGGATTCGGACCGAAATAGTTCACATCCATCGTGTTATGCTGCAAACCTTCCATGACGCCGTCCTGATTGCCATCCCAACCTTTGTCGGTCCAGGCATAAGCAAGCACTTTCTTTACTTGCCCCCAATTCTTTTGCAGGAACTCATCGTCTCCCGACAACTGCCAATCCCGGTAAATCTTCATGACACATCCCATCTGGCCGTCCGCCGCAGCCGAATTTCCTTTCGCTGCTTCCGATAAAGGCAAGGAAGCCCGGAAATTCATCAGCCCGTTTTCTTTCGTCGCATAGTTGAATTCCACATCACGCATCGTCTTTGCCAATTCACCGAAAAGAAACGGTGTCGCCACCTCGTAGTTCCAAACATGCGTGCAGCTGCCGGCACAAGAACCGAAACGGTCCATCACACCTTCCCATCCCATCAAATGTCCGCTAGGTAAACGAAAGACCGTTTGCGAACGCAATGTTGCCAGATTAAACAAAGCAGCCTCTTTGACAACATCAGGATAAGTCGATTTCAGGAAGGCATGCACAAAAGAGAGCGTCTGCCTTTCCATTTCCGGAATCTGAGGTACGATTGCCTCGGCCGCTTCCCAGGCATCCGGGAACCGAGTGCTGTAATAGTTCCCGACAATTGTTTCCGACCAAGCTTTCCGGTTCGGGAAATTCCAAGTCAGGTAGAAAGTAAACGTTTCCGTACTGCCAGGTCCAACTGTCTTCTTTACCGCCAGCGAAGCCATCGGGTCTTCATCCTCCTGTCTGTCCCGCTCCGTCAGTTCGCCATCAGCACTAAAATCATCCCAAAAGTTAAGAATACCATTATTCCAGTCATCCGCCCGCGAAGAAGTCCGGTAGGTGACCCCTTCTACTGCCTGAGTGGTCAAGGCCACCGTTCCATAAGCCGGATCATTCTTATCTACCCCGTCCGAATATAGGTAGAGGCCTTGCAAGCCGTTCTTTTTACGAAACTGGTTTTTATTGTCTTTCGCGCCTGTCGGAATGTAATCTCCTTTCCAGTCCGTCCTGAACTTACTGCCGTCCTTCCCGATAAAATTGCGCATCGAACCACAAACGGCTACCTCCAAAGGACGGTCGGTCGTATTTGTCACCTCATAAGCCAACACGGCAATCGGCATGCCACTGGCATCTGCGTCTCCCGGTACCAACGGATTGAATCCTTTGACCGTCACTTTCACCGGTAACTGCCGGTCGGAAAGATGCACTTGTCCGAACGGATAAGCCGCCTCGAAAGTAGCATCGGCAAAACGCGGCATACCGTGATGGTTCACCGGCCGCCCCTCATAATGCAAATACTCCTGCGGATATAAAGGACCTGCAAGCAGGGTAGTCATAGCCTCTCCCGTCTGCGGTTTTGCATAAATTGCAAAGAAAGGTGCATTATTGCCGGTCGTCACCGTACTATATTTCTTACCAGGAACATTCATAATCTCCCAATCCCGCAACTCTCCCCGGCCTCCCAAAGAGACCGTTCCGGTCCCGATTCCTCCCAAAGGCAATGCCACCTGGTAAAGATGCTCCCGGTCATATTGTTTCAGAACCGGCCATGTTTGCGGCTTCCATTCTTGGGAAAAGACGGCTCCAGAAACAAACATACAAATCGTTAATAGCTTTAATCTATTCATAACTCCAAAATTAGTTCAAGGCATACAATGCTCAAAGGGCTAATATACTTAAATATTATCCATTTCGGCCTTTTTGAAAGAAAAAGATATCCGATATACCCATATTTGCTTCGGAGAGTTATAATCTTGAAAGGTTCAAAACTTTGCCATAAAAAAGAGGATAAGCTATGTTAGCAAAACAAACAACAACCCTTATTGGGACGTTTTACTGTTTGGATTGAAAACCCAAGCAATCCGTGTCTGACATTTTTCTCTTTTATACCCGAATTAATAAGCAACCAGCAAAACGAGCACAGCAGGAAATCGAAAAACAAAATCCCTTTATGCTCAAAAAACAGAATATCCTAACATTGTGGAAAAGCTGAACTCCCGGAGAATTGCCTATAGTAAACGAATGTGTTTTGTTGTTAATGAAACAATGTTATACAATAACTCCCTTCCCAGATCAGGATAAGAAGGGAATTATAACCCGGATTTTGTATCAATTGCATTACGATGGCTAACCTTATGCATTAGCCATCGTAACTCATAGGGTTAGCACTTGTAAAGCGATGCCTTACTTTCTATACCTTATTTACCGGATGGCAGCCTGTCTACCACCATCGGACGAACAATATTTCCTCCTAACGAAACAATACTATCCTTGACAAACATATCTACGACAAACGAATTGCGAGGATGTATCTCAGACTCACTTTTGTGCGCATGGAAGACATAGCGCATCTTACCTTCCATATCGACAAAAGGAGCACCGTGACCGACACCGACCAGCCCGTCGCACTTATGCAACACGGGATTGCCTTCGTACTTTTTCCACGGGCCGAAAGGCGAATCCGATGTGGCAAAGCCTACCGCATAGTCCTGGCTTGTATAGCCGTTTGCCGAATAAATCAGATAATAGACGCCATTCTGTTTAAAGACGGAAGGACCTTCCACTACTTTGGGAAGAACCAATTCCCACGGTTCTTCGGCCTTGAAACATTGTGTCAATGTTTCTTCCTTGATCTCTTTCAGGTTCTCTTTCAGCTCCGCGCACCAGATGACATTGCCATCGTTGAAACGAACGAAATATAGATAGGCTTTTCCGTCTTCGTCAAAAAAGACGGAAGTATCAATGCTCTTTTCCTCGCGGATCGGCTTATGCTCGTCCTGCTTGAACGGACCCAAAGGAGAATCTGCCGTAGCAACACAAATATGCTCTTCCGTCGAATAGAACATGTAGAACTTCTTATCTTTTTCAACATAATAGACTTCCGGTGCCCAGAACATCGATTCGCCGTACGAATTCGTATGACTAAGCGACAAAGCCGAAGCACGTTCCCAGTATTCGAGGTCTTTGGAATAATAGACATCAAAACCGGTCCCGACATTCGTCCCGTAGATATAGTACAGGCTGTCATACACCAAGATATAAGGATCAGCCAAAGGGACCGTCTTCGACAAGACGGTTACCGGCTTTTCTTCTTCTACTTTTCCTTCTTCCTTTTTATCGGATTCGGAATCCGAACAACTCATGCAAAAACAAAGGGAGAGCGAAAACAATAAAGCAATCCATTTCTTATTCATAAAATCATCAGTTTAATTATTTAATAACAGGACGAAACGCACCGTAAGAAGGCTCCAATTTATCAACGTAAGGCCAGCCGTCTTCATCCCACAAAATGCGGTCCAACAAAACTTGCCGTTGCGCATCCAAACGTTCCAGTTCAAAAGCATGGTAAAGCATCCACGTGTTCTTTTCGTCATCTTCGAGAAGGGTGGAATTGTGGCCGGTCCCGACAAAGCGGTCGTTCTTATGCAGGATTACTTCATGCTTGTTATCCAACATTTGTCCTCCCTGTTTATCGACATACGGGCCAAAAAGGTCTTTCGAACGCGCCACAACTGTGGTGTAGGTGCTTTTCTGTCCTTCGCAACAAGAGCCGATAGAGCCGATGAGGTAGTAGTACCCGTCGCGTTTCCACAGGTTGATTCCTTCGTAAGCGTTGCCAGCGATCTGGCGCTTGGTGTCAAGTTTAGGCGTGATCATCACATCATCTGTCACGTCCAGTTCCATGATATAAATTCCGAAGAAGCTCCCCCAAAGCATATAATACTTGCCGTCTTCCTCATAGAAATACTGGTCGATGGAGTTCTCTACATTCACTTCACGGCTGTCAAATACTTTGCCTTTCGGTGTGAACGGACCTTCGGGAGAATCGGAAACGGCATAACCAACGGTGCTAACCCAATGATTGCCCCATTGCGCCAAAGAATAGAAAAGAACATATTTGCCTTTCACATAGCGAATCTCCGGGGCCCAAAGATGAGCACGTTCTTTGACATCCTCGTTGTCGGGCAAGAAGTCTGGACGAGTCTCATCAGTGAAGGCAGTTCCTATCTCTTCCCATTTCACCATATCTCTTGATCGAAAAATCGGCAAGTTACGGATATCTTCAGTCGCATATAAATAAAAATAACCATCTTTTGCTCGCATGGCAGTCGGATCAGGTGCAGCAATCCGTATCACCGGATTATGATAAGCTAGTTGTGAATCATTAACTTTCGGAATATCCTGCCCATCCGAATTTCCAGTATTACCATTTCCACTACAAGCAGTGCAATAAATAGCACAAGACAACAAGAAAAATTTTTTTACATTCTTCATTTTCTATCTATTTTTATGAAGAAGCTATTACAATAGTACATATCAAAAATATAAACTTTTGCAACAGCTTCTTCTTTACAAAATCATTACTTCCAACCCGGATTCTGTTCCATATTCGGGTTCATCTGCGTTTCGTTATACGGAATCGGATATAACCAATAATGGTCTCCCCCCCACGCATAATGATAAGTTGCCTGTCCCCAAACCTGTCGCAGACCGTTCACCACCTGTTTGCCGTTGTCGTCATATGTGGCAAACTTTTTGTCCTTCCAAGTCTTCCAACGAAGTTCGTCAAAGTAAATCAGGTCTTCACCAAGCAATTCCCAATACCGTTCGTTCCGGATACGTTCACGCATATCGGCTTGGCCCATCACGGTCGTTGGGACATTGGAGTTGAGCAATTGGGCACCGGCACGAGCACGTACCTGATTGACAACAGTAACCGCTTCGTCTATCTTGCCCTGTTCGTTCAATGCCTCAGCAAGGTTCAACAGAACATCAGCATACCGGATTTTCGGCATATCAATACCAGTACCTTTTTGGCTACCTTCACCGACTCCTTCCGTCACGAATTTACGGTTCAGATAATAAAACATCGCCTGCGTATCAGTACGCAAATCACTCGCTTCACGCGTAATCGTACCATCCGCATTTTGTGTTTCTATCCACTGGCTACGGAACGGATAGCGGTTTGTAAAGTAATTATCAGCACCTCCGTCACCTCCTAAATAGGTGGCATACGGCGTAATGACACTCATTTCTAAACGCGGATCACGCTGTTCGTAGGCCTTGCGAATACGAGCTTCATTGCCACTCGGCAGATAATAATCCATATTGGCCCCCTGCTCTTTCGCATTTGCGATTTCTGATTCCGTCAAGTTATCACGCAAGAAAAAGACACGGCGTTCATTGACCGTCAACTTATAATACTCGGGAATGATCTTCGACCAGTCGAACTTGCTTCCATCCGCACACTCATAGGTATCAACGAAATCCGGATTGACCAAATAGTTATTCCACATGGAACCATAAGTACAACGATTACCAAATCCCCGGTTCTTAGAATTCCAATAACCATCCTCTTCGATGCACTGGACAGAGAAGATCATCTCATCACACTGCTCATTGACCTCCTTGAACAACATCTTATAGGCATTCGCACCGGAAGTAAACAGGCGATAACCACAATCACCGACCTTTTTGAAGTCAGCTTCAGCAGCCCCCCAGTTCTCCAACCACAGGTATATCTTGCCTCTGAGCGCATACGCTGCACCTTTCGTAATGTGACCATAATCATTGTCGCCGCTGTTGTATTTATCCGGCAAATTTGGCTCGTTGATGCAATCAGTCAAATCCTTAATCAACTCATTCCAGAGATCCGTCATAGAAAGACGGCTACCCTTCGCTTCTTCGATGTTCTTGATTGGCTCTGTATAATAAGGAACACCACCAAACAGCAAGTTCAATTCATAATACCAATAGCTACGGAGAAATTTGGCTTCAGCAATCAAACGTGCTTTCTTCGCTTCCGGAAGCCCTACCACATCCGGCATATTAGCAATCACATCATTGCAACGGATGATAAACTTATAGTTGTCATGCCAAATCCAACTCGGACCATCTCCTGATGTCGTCTGGTTGCCAAACAGCATACCAAAGTTACGCCAGTTCGCATCGCGATCCATCACTGCCGAAAAGCAATCGAACCACATATTATAGTTATCATTATACAAATGGTTCAATCCATTGTATAAGCCGGTAACAGTCTGTTCAGCCATCGTGGCATCTGCCCATACCTCTCCTTCACTCGGCTGGTTTTTCGGAGTCAAATCCATATCTACACAACCTGTAAAGAACAAACCTGACAAAATTGTTGCTGAAAAAAGTTTTGCCATGTCTTTTATAATTCCCAAATTATTCTTGTCCATACTTTTTTTCACAATTTAATTAGAATGTCACATTAACACCAACCGTATACTGGCGGATCGGCATATAACCGTCACCGGCCATACGTTCCGGATCGCTACCTTCGAACTTAGTGATTGTCAGTAAATTTTCGCCAGACAGATAAACTCGTGCATTCTGAATGAAGGCTACTTTCATCCATTCTTTCGGAAAGGTATAGCCTATCGTCAGGTTTTTCAGCTTTATGTAGTTACCATTCTTCAGATGCCAAGAACTGGTAGCACTTGCCTGACCGCTGTTCTGATAACCAACGAGACGTGGCGTTTCGGAATAAATGTTCGTACGCGGATCATTCGGATTTTCAGGATCGAAGAAATAGTGATCATAAGCAATGTCATATCCGAGACCATATCCGTGCGTAACACTGACGCTGTTTTGCGTTTGTTTGTAATAATCGATCTTGAATCCGGCTGCTCCCGCCCAGTTCATCGATAGGTCAAAGCCCTTCCATGTCATGCTTGCCTGCAAGCCGAAGTAGTATTTCGGTCTCCAAGAAACACCTTGAAAATCGCGATCGTCATCATTACCATAAATACCATCTCCGTTATAGTCAGCATAAATCATATCCCCATACCAAATCTTATCTTTGCCGATCGCTTGGTTTGGGTAAAACTTATAACCAGCATCAAACATCGCCTGCAACCATTTCATATCAGCCTCAGTACGGATCATTCCGTCTTTCGGTCCCCCATTAATATTCACTGTCCCATCACTATTGAAATAAGAACCGTTACCTTTGTATGGATTCATCATATAATATTCATTCATCTCGTGGCCTTCCACGATCAAGTTGGACGAACCGTTTGCTACCGTACCAACATTCTGATACCACACTTTATTGCCGTTGGCATCCGTACGCCATTCGCGGACCAACTCCCCTTTATATTTCGTCACTTTATTCTTATTATAAGTAAAGTTTCCTGAAACTGAGTAAGAGATGTCTCCGACACGGTCATTCCAACCCAAAGTAATTTCAAGCCCTTTGTTGTTAACACCTGCCAGATTCTGGAGCGGAGAAGTAAATTGGTTCAGAGATTCCGGAAGCGTCGGGCGATATAAGATTCCATCCGTTTTTTTGTCATATACTTCGATCGTTCCGTTCAAACGGTTGTTCAAAACACCGAAATCAAGGCCTATATTGGTAATAGCCGTTTCCTCCCATTCCAAAGCGTAGTTGGAGAAAGTAGTCATGGCTAAACCATTGGATTTATTGCTATTGAACGCATAGTTGTAACCTGAACCGTAAAGTGCCTGCCACTCGTAATTACCAATGGAATTATTACCCAACTTCCCCCAAGATGCACGCAGCTTCAAATTACTCAACCAATCTATATCTTTCATGAATTCCTCTTCAGATATACGCCAACCGGCAGAGAAAGAAGGAAACAGCCCCCAACGAGAATCGGGAGAAAAACGAGAAGAACCATCATAACGCATGTTCATTTCGAACAAGTAACGATTGTCAAATGCATAATTGATGCGACCGAACCAAGAACGAGAAGAATATTCGTATGAAGAACCCTTAATATAATAAGGATCCGTCATGGCATCAAAGTCTGTCAAATTGACACTTGACATACCTTCCTTACAAATATCCACTTCGTCTCCCCAGTTACGCGATTCTTCATAACCGATCAATGCACCCACATCGTGCTTTCCATAAGTATGCGCCCAACTCACCAGCATATTGGTTTTCCAGTACTTTTCACGTCTTTCCCAATCATACACCTTATAAGTAGCCATATCCGTAGAAGTCGGAGGCGTACTCAAAGTCATTGTACGGTTGAAACTGTACTGTTCTTTATAATCAGAAGGTTGCCATCTGTGATGGTTTGTAAACTGATCATAATAAAAGTTGGCTGTAAACTTGAAGTCTTTCAAGAACTTCACTTCTATATACGGGTTCACGAAATATTTGTTCTGCTTGTAGTAACCATACGAGTTACTCATATTCAGCAATGGGTTTCCTGCCTGCCCGTCTTCTTCGTTAGTTTCGATTCCACCATATTTGCCGTCATAACAAGGATAAACACCTGGGGTCACCTTCTGCATGTTCAATCCCCACATATCGCCCAGATTATTGCGATCCTGATCGGCGTTATACCCCCAAGCACGCATTCCTACAGTCAGGAAATCGGTTACTCTCGACTCGATGTCACTACGCAAATAATATTTCTTTACCCCCGACTCGATAACCAAACCTGGATTATTCAGGTAAGTACCCGAAATCGCATAGTTAGTACGCTTTTCCGCACCAGTCAAGCTGATAGTATGTTCCTGCATCCATTTCGGGTCATAAACGACATCATACCAATCCGTATTCGGATGCGTCACATAATTCGGTATGCCAGCAACATTCGTCGCGTTCGGGTTATTAGCTGCTTCACGCCACTCATTGATCGTCGACTGGGAGAACTTGGCCGCCTGGTTCGTGTTGAGATAACCTTCGTTGACAAACTCCATATAATCCGCATAATCCGTTACCTGACGAATCAGTTTGGCCGGAGTCTGGTAAGAAAACTTGCCCGAATAGGTCACATTGATTTTTCCATCCGAACCACGTTTCGTCGTAACCAAGATTACCCCATTAGCCCCTCTGTTACCGTAAATGGCACAAGATGCGGCATCTTTCAAGATGGAGATCGAAGCCACATCATTTGGATTCACTTCATTGAGGCTCATCTCCATTCCGTCCACAAGGATCAGCGGGCCAGCATCGTTCATCGTACCCACACCACGGATCAAGATGGAAGAACCTTCGGCATTCGGCTGGCTACTAGTATTCATCACATTGACACCGGCCGCCATACCTGACAACGATGCGGCGATCGTGGTAACCGGACGGCTCAGCTTCTCATCCGTAAAATTTAGGCTGGCTACAGATCCGGTCAAATTCACCTTCTTCTGAGCAGCATAACCAACAACAACAACTTCTTCAAGAGCTTGGGTGTCATCTTTCAATACGATTTCGAAAGCCCCTTTATTACCCACTACAATCTCTTGGGCCATGTAACCGATATAGGATACCGAAAGTTTAGAATCGGCAGAAACGCCTTCCAGCGTAAATTTCCCGTCCATATCGGTTATTGTCCCGTTGGTAGTGCCCTTTACCGAAACATTCGCTCCGACAACCGGTTCGCCATTAACATCGCGGACAACTCCGGTGACAATCTTTCCCTGCTGGTGAACGCCAGCCTCCTTGACAGTTATGATAATGTTTTTATTCGATATCGTATAACTACAATTCGGGAGAATTGTAGTCAGTATATCTGATATACTGAGATCCTCAGCATTCAATGTGACACGTTTGTCCACGTCTATTATTTCGTCATTATAAAAGAACGTAAACTCACTGCAATTTTCAATTTTCTTTAAGACCTCTTTGACTGTTGAGTTTTTCATATTGAGGCTAATCCGGACAGTCTGAGAATAAGACTCTGTAGCATAAAGCCCACTTAACATGAAAGTTAACATAAACAGGGCTAAATTCATCACCCTAGTTTCTTTTTGAATAAAAGAATACAAAAGACCCTTTCGGTTAAAATAAATCATATTCTATATAGATTTTCAGTTAAACTTTATCGCCGAAACCAAATACCGGACGATAGATTAATTATTTTTTCGACAGACGAATGTAACTCACATACACCTATCCTCTTTTTTCACAATAACATCATTTGTCTATTCCCATAAGCAATCTGTTTTTAAAGTTAAACATTTATTTTCGAGGAGTTATATATACTTTATTTTTCTTTATCTCATACCTAATAGGAACAATCAGACTCATCGCCTCCATCACCTCTTCGATGCTCTCCTGCCGGATTGTGAAAGAAAGACGAGTGGAAGCGGCAAACTGCTTCGGACATTCGATATCCATATTATAGCGTCCCTCCATACTGATTAATATATCAGCCAGACAGTCGTTGTCAAATACCAAGCGGTCTTTGATCCAATCGGTATACAAACCGACTTTGGCTTCTTCGACAGAAGCGGTCTGATCCGACTTACGGTATCTGAACAATTCATTCGGTTTCAAGTAAACCGGATCTTTCAAAGCTTTTCCCGATATCTTTACACTACCGCTCAGCAAAGCGGTCTCTACAAATTCACCTGAAGAATAGCTATCGAGATCGAAACAGGTTCCCAAAACTTCGACATCTATCTCTCCCGCCTGTACGACAAAAGGTTTTTTCGCATCTTTTGCCACCTCGAAATACGCTTCTCCCTCCAAAGAGACAAACCGTCTGTCACCGGTAAATTGATTCGGATAAGTCAGTTTTGTTTCCGAATTCAGCCAAACCACCGATCCGTCAGGCAACGTGAACCGGCCTTTGCTTCCTTTTGCCGTTATCAGTTGGTTTTGCACGATGACATCAGGAGCGGAATGCTCCCTCCAACTGCCGATACCATAACCGACTCCCAACAAAAGCAACAAGACGGCAGCAACCCGCGTCCAACGCAAAACCACCGATAATGTATTTCTCTTCGCAGGCAAGTCCCTCTCCATCCGTCCCTGCTCCAACAAGATACGGTTTTTCAGTTTCCCCAAAGCGATATCGATCTCCAGCTCGTTTCCGGCAGCGACATTACAAGACAGCCACAGGTCACGAGTTGCAATAAAATCATCCCGATTATCATCCGATTGTTTCAGCCATCGAAGCAATAGCCTCTTCTCTTCCAGTTCAGCCGAGCCATCCAGATAACGAATTATGATTTCGTTGATATCGTGTGTTTCTTCTTTCATTACAGATTCATTTATTAGTAATACAAAAAAAGGTAGTTTTACCCTACCTCCATCCTACAAAGAATTAACGTTTCTTTTTATTCTCCGGCATGAAACTTTCGTTCCACCCTCTGGCTGTCTAAAGAGAAAGACAAGTGACAGCCAACACTAACAAAGGGAATAAGTCCCTTTGGATAAGATATTCTTTCAACCCGGAAAGAGCCTTGCTAATCTGCTTTTCAACCGCTTTGATACTAATATTCAGTTGTTCCGCAATCTCACGGTTCTTCAATCCATAGCTCCGGCTTAACATAAATATTTTATGGCATTGAGGGGGAAGCGTGTTTATATAAGACATGATTTCTTCTTCCAGTTCTTTCAATAACAAGCTCTGCTCGGAATTTTGCATATAAGAGGAAACGTACTGATCCAATATATCCGTCTCTCTCTCAGGTTTCAAAGGGTATACATCCTGTTGTTTCTTATCCAACGCATTCAGAGCATGCGTATATACGGCTTTGAAAAGATAAGACTTTACAGATTCATCCTCAAAACGGATACTTTCACGCCGCTTCCAAAGTTCATAAAAAACATCCTGAACAATATCTTCCGACAAATCCTTATCATTCACAAAACGGAAAGCATACGCCCGCAAAGGTTTGTAGAAACGCTTGAACAGTGTTTCCAAGGCTGCAAAATCCTGAACATATATCTCTCCTGACATGAATTTGTTGTTTTATAAAAAGCAAAAATACAGATATTTTTCATTTAATGCCGGCAGAAGGGGAATATTGATAACTATATAAGCAATATTGCCATTTACAATGCAACCATATTATTAGTATCTTTGTTTTATTAATAATAAAAGGAAACAACATGACACCAATTGAATTAACAAAAACGGAATTTATACAGCGAGTAGGAAACTTCGAAGAAAGCCCCAAAGATTGGAAATACGTAGGCGACAAACCTTGTATCGTAGACTTTCATGCTCCCTGGTGCGGCTATTGCAAACGTCTGGAGCCGATACTCGATGAGTTTGCAAAAGAATACGACGGAAAACTCTACATCTATAAAGTCAATGTAGACAACGAAGAAGAACTGGAAGCTGCTTTCAAGATCCGGACGATCCCGACTTTGCTCCTCTGCCGCATGGACGGGAATAAAGAAATGATGCTCGGCACGATGGGTAAACCGGAACTTCGCAAAGTGATCGAAGGCATCTTATAATATATCTTCAGAGATTAGGATACAGAAGGTATGAATCAGGAAAGCCAAACTCTAATTCTGATTCATGCCTTCTACTTTTATACGGATCGAGCCTGGAGTCCGTTGGAAGCAGGAACAAAACAGATTCAGATCATTCGTCTTTTGCATGAACTCCTGTAATATCCGGTATTCCTCATCCGACCATGTTTCATAATGACGGGGATATTGTTTACGAACTCTCATTATCGACTCGGATACGTCCGTTTTCTTGATTCCCAATTGCCGGATACGCTCTTCGAAACCGGCCAGATCTTCATCCGTACAGTTGTTTACCGGATCGGCATCAAAGAAACCGGGACAAATCTTATTTTCGACCCGAACCTGTTTCGTTACAGAGGCAGGAATAGGCTCGAAAAGAACGGATTCCGGTTCTATTGCGTCTAACTCCTTCTTCAAGTTTGAAATATGCTTCGTTGCTTCGGGAGAAAGCAGTTTAACGGAGCATTCATGACGGGAATAAGCCTCGTCCCTACTCGCGGAAAGCCAGTTAAAGGAACCTTCCACCAATACCGAATCATCAATCGCAAGCGATTTATTATGAATGCCTTTCAACAGAATCAACTTAATACCGTTTTCGGTTAAAGCCTTCCGTCCGGCAACGGCCTCCTTCCGCAACACACCGGTTTGTTTGTCACAATCCAAACGGAAATCCGAATACACCACGACTTCCACACCTCGCTCCACCGCTTCCCGCATCAGGGGAATAAGATTATCATGTTCAATCGCCTGGATCGATATAAAAGGAGATACGATCAGCAACCTTTTTGTCGCATCTTTAAAGGCTTGCCGCAACAAACCGGTGTGTTCCTTCAATGTCGATAAACGTTCGGCCGGCTGGTAGCGGCAAAGCGGTTCCTTTTGCCGATAGATGAAATTGCCGGACACTTCGTTCGCAGGATCGTCAAACAACCATTTTGCCAAGTTACCGACGGGCGTATTCCGTTCGGGATGGAATATATTCATATTTCCGAACACCAGAAAATGATATTGCGCACGCGAAACAGCTACGTTGAGCATATTGTACTTCCCACCTTGCTCCATAAAATAAGAAGCATCACCGGGAGAATTGACCGATGAAAAAATCACGACCGGACACTGCGCTCCCTGCAAAGAGTGAACAGTGCCGATCGTCATACCGGCAAACGCTTCCGCCTCCGGCGACTGTTCCGCAAGACTACGGATGATTTCTTCCTGCGCCTTAAATGGGGTGACTACAGCCACTATTTTACGGATCGGCTCCTTGTAAGCGCTTTCCAACTTATCTTTTTCCGTTTCCAGCCAAGAGACGATTGCTGCCGCTTCCGCTCTGTTCAAGACACTGCCCGTCGCCCCTTTTTCACTGACTCCGTTTACATGGACATACCCTTTAGGCGGCAAGTCTTTATACTTCACCTTGTTTCCTTTCTTCGGCAGCAAACGGCCGTGATACACATAGTCGTTGCAATAAGCAATGATCGGATCGAGACAACGCCTATGTTCGGTCAAGAAAGCGCCTCTTTCGCCGGTGACTTCGAAACTGCAACTTTTCCGCGCCATCTTCATGATGCTTCCGGACGAGGACAAGAAACCGTTTTCATGCAGAAACGCATACCGATCATCGGACTCGGAGGAAACCAAGCCAAAACGTTTCAGATTGATACCGGAATATTCGTCCGAGATGGACCATATCGGTTCGATCTGTTCCACGTCTCCCACTAAAATAGCTTGCTTGGCAAGGCTGAAAGAGGGAATAGCCAGTTCGGGAGATACCTGCCCCGATTCATCCACAATCAGCAAATCGATCGCATCATAGAGCGGCGCATCCCACTCCCCATTGTCCGCACAAACCATGTATTTCGGCAAAGAATGGAAAGTCGAAATAAAGACAGGCATCACACAGGCCAAACGTTTCAACCGTTCGGTGTAATCCTCGCGGCCACGTGTCTCCCCCTCTTTATCGCATCCGGCCAAGCGGCGGATGAACTCGGCTTCCCGGTCATGGATGGCATACCAGAACAAAAGATAGCGGTAACTGATATCCAGCCGCACCGCCATATCTTCCGTATAAGGAAGGGCATTATATTCCGGATTGGCAACCAACTTGTCATAGCGTGCCTTAAAATCTTCCGTCTGCTCCCAGCCGCATATCACATCATCATAGCTTGGAAGTTTTTGAAATTTACGGAACAGTTTACTCAGAAAACCTTTATCCGCCATCTCTTTTCCATATTGTTTGAGACTGGCAACATTCAAGCAGGTTCCAATCTCATCCCGCATCTTCCTCATTTGCCTGCGAAGGAAGCGCTGGCATGCAACTTCATCCCGGCAAGATGTCTGGAAGAAACGATTGAAATGTTCCAGATAGAACCCGCGATATTCTTCCAACCGGGCAGGATCGTCATAATCATTCGGAAAGCCTTCACCTTTCGTATTGAACATCATTTTGTACTGATCCTTTTGTTCGTCTTTGCCTGACAGATACAATCCCAACGTATCCAAACCGGGCAGCCAGCGGAGAGTCAACAGGTTTGCAGGCTTATCGCCAGAAGGCTGTTCGATCTTGAAATCTTTCAGGATATTGGTAATCGCCTGGTTATTGGCGGAACTGGCTACGATGATATCCGGATCATCAGGATGCTCCAGTACGGCATGGACGATCCGGTTGGCAATCACCGTCTGTAAAAAGGTCGTCTTGCCTGTTCCCGGAGGTCCGTTAACGGCAAAGATATCGGAACTGTCCGGGTCCGTATACATGGCAAGCGTCTCACGCTGGGAGACGGACAGCGGAAACTCGCCGCTCATCTGTGCCCAATGGTCTTTATTGCAATAAACTTGCTGTCTATCCGGCACAGGCAGCAATGTTTCCAGCTTTTTACGGATCAGAAGTTCCAGTAACGGATGGGAAGATTTACTTTCCAATAGCTTGTCATACAGATTGATGATCTTTTGTGCCATTCCTCGTCCGGGAGCTTTCACGACAATGATTTCAGGCTTGTCGGCATAATTCATTTCCCGGAAAGTCAAGCCGGTCGCATCTTGGAACAGTTTTTCGCAGGCACTCCAATATATCTTCCAGTCCGTCCCTTCGGTATCGAACTCGCTCAAGAGCCGGTCCACATTCGAAAGGGATGCAATAGTTCTGTCATTGCGCGCATTCGGAGACAAAAACTTACGGACAAAAACCGGAATACGTTCAGACTTGTTGTCGCAGACCTGGAAAGTGCCGTCCGGCAACAATGTCGCGGAAATCAGGAAGGGGTACTCCGGAGTATTCTGTCCGGAAGCCCACCCGTTTTCGTACTCAGGAAGAAAGACACAAGGAGCAATCTGTATTTTACGTTTCTCGTCATCCGTCTTTTGCTTCCCTTTCGGGAAAAGCAAGGGAATGTCTTTACGAAGTATAAATTCCGGAACCTTGTCACCTATCCGCAATGTAACCCGCGCTTCTTTCTTTAGCGACCTGCTCCTTCGTTCGGCATCCAGCAGGCAATTTTTCCAGTATTTCAGTAGTTTTTTGTCCATTCGATCAGTAAGCCGTTTGTTGTCTCTTTCTATTTCTTTTCCCGAACGGTTATATGGAAACAACCTTGCTTGCGTTCGTGTTTGACATAGCAACGCTCTTCCCGTTTCAAATCGCGCAAAACCATTGCCAATACCATTTTCAACCGGTCTTTGTCGATATTCAGAGTATCGCTCTCGTCTACTTTGGTATAACGGGCCCAGGAGACATCAAAAGTCGTTCCGTAGCGGTGGGCCGAATTTTGGGAGGAATTGGTATTTCTCTTTTTCAGGTTCTTGACATCATCGACCGTACGGGTGACACTGGTCACTTTGATTTTGTAGACCGAAGCATTCAGATTGCGTAAGGAATCCTGGAAATTATGTCCGATATCTTCCAGCAACTGTGCTGCCGAAGGGATCAGATATGGGATGGAATGCGTCAGCTTTTCCACTTCATAATACTCATTGGTTTCGATCTCTTCCATCTCCTTTTTTACTTTCTCCGCTTCTTCACGGTCCGATGCCGGTTTGATGCCGATACGTTTCGCTTCGGCCAGATGTACATCGTTCAGGTCTTTGAAATCACGGTTATAACTTCCGTTATACCAAATGCGCTTCAACTCGCCGCGCTCTTCCTTCTTTCCACAAGACGAACATATCGCTGCCACCGAAAAAGTCGCCACTATCAACCAAATACTAAATACAATCTTCTTCATCATTTCTTTTTTAGGGAAAACAAAAGTAACTAAGATTCACTGATTTCAAAATATTAATGACTATTTTTGTGAATCCGAATATAAACTAATAGATAATTGTATGGACGCATTGGAATTAAGACTGTCACTTATCGAGCAACTGAAAACGATCGATGATGTCAAGCTGTTGACACAGATCAAGAACCTGATCAACATTGCTACAGAGAAAAAGGAAACGCGCTATCCGGCACAGATGACGCTGGAAGAATTAAAGGAAGTGTTGAACAAATCGAGAGAAGATTTTAAACATGGACGATATATGACTACAGAAGAATTACGTAAACGGCATCCATTATGCGAATAGATATTGCCTGGTCAGATAACGCCATTGCCTTACTTGACAACATTTACAGATTCTACAGTAAAAAGAGCCAGACCGCAGCTATCCGTTTATACAACAAACTATTGGATTCTGCCGAACCTTTACGTGTTTTTCCACAAGCCGGACCTATCGAACCTTTATTGAAAGAATATGATTGCGAGTTTCGTTCCCTTGTCGTCGAAAAATATTACAAGCTGATTTACACGGTTACCGACGAACTAATCGAAATCCATGCCGTGTGGGATTGCCGCTAGGAAGGATGGCACCTGCAAGAAATGTTCAAATAATCTTCGTGAAGAGACAACAAAATACCTCACAATTTATCTTTACATAAAGAATATTACTAATTTTGTCTGCCTGAACGAGAGTGGTAGAAAACTCGCGACAAAGGCAAAACTAAAACAAATTGAATGATTGAACGAATTTATATTCTTGAGAGCGTAGACCCGGTTATATTCTACGGAGTAAACAATGTCAACATGCAGTTGATCAAGACATTGTTCCCCAAGCTACGCATTGTGGCAAGGGGAAATGTGATGAAAGTGATAGGAGACGAAGAAGAATCGGAGCTCTTTCTCAAGAAAATTCGCGAGGTAGAAAAATATTGTGAGGAATTCAACTCGCTGAGCGAAGATGTCATACTGGACATCATCAAAGGCAAAGCCCCGGTGATCACCAAGCAAGAGAACCTGATCATTCACGGGATGAACGGCAAACCGATCGTCGCCCGCACGGAAAACCAGCAACGCCTAGTCAAAGCATTCGAAGAAAACGACCTCGTCTTTGCCACGGGCCCTGCCGGAACAGGTAAGACATTCGTCGCCATAGCCCTCGCCGTTAAAGCACTTAAAAACAAAGAAATCCGCAAGATTATCCTAAGCCGTCCGGCAGTAGAGGCCGGTGAGAAATTAGGATTCCTCCCCGGCGAGATGAAGGACAAACTCGACCCGTACCTCCAACCTCTGTATGACGCCCTGCAAGACATGGTTCCCGGGGCCAAACTGAAGGAATACATGGAGAACAACGTGATCCAGATCGCCCCACTCGCTTTCATGCGCGGGCGGACGTTGAACGATGCGGTCATCATCCTCGACGAAGCACAGAACACGACGACCCACCAGATCAAGATGTTCCTCACCCGCCTCGGAATGAATGCAAAAATGATCATTACCGGTGACGTGACGCAGATCGACCTGCCGCCGACAGCAACCTCCGGGCTCGTACAGGCCATGCAAATCCTGAAAGGCGTAAAGGGAATCGGCAAAGTCGAATTCGAGAAAAAGGACATTGTCCGCCATAAACTCGTCCAACGTATCGTAGAAGCCTACGACAAATTCGACAGCAAGCATGGCAAAGGCGGTTCGAGAACCGTTTCCAAAGAACAACAAGAAGAGATAAAGAACAATATTAATAACAGTCAGGACGCCCGATAAGCGCCCCATAAAAACAAAGATATGAAGAAGGCATTAACAAAAACAGACTTCAATTTCCCAGGACAGAAGAGTGTCTATCATGGTAAAGTACGCGATGTGTACAACATCAACGACGATGTATTGGTGATGGTTGCAACAGACCGTATCTCGGCATTCGACGTAGTCCTGCCGGAAGGTATCCCTTACAAAGGACAGATGCTGAACCAGATCGCAGCCAAATTCCTGGATGCGACTACTGACATCTGCCCGAACTGGAAACTGGCTACTCCCGATCCGATGGTGACCGTAGGCGTGATGTGCCAGGGATTTCCTGTTGAAATGATCGTACGCGGCTACCTCTGCGGAAGTGCATGGCGTGCTTATAAGAGCGGCGTGCGTGAAATCTGCGGTGTAAAACTGCCGGAAGGCATGCGTGAAAACGAACGTTTCCCCGAACCGATCGTTACCCCGACGACAAAAGCCGAGATCGGCGAGCACGATGCCGACATCTCCAAGGAAGAAATCCTGGCTAAGGGTCTGGCCACTCCCGAAGAATACGAACTGTTGGAAAAATACACGCTCGCCCTCTTCAAACGCGGTACGGAAATTGCTGCCGAACGCGGCTTGATCCTTGTCGACACAAAGTACGAATTCGGCAAGCATGGCGGCAAGATCTACCTGATGGACGAAATCCATACACCGGACTCTTCCCGCTATTTCTACAGCGAAGGCTACGAAGAACGTTTTGCCAAAGGCGAACCGCAGAAGCAACTCTCCAAAGAGTTTGTCCGCGAATGGCTGATGGAAAACGATTTCCAAGGCAAGGCTGGCCAGAAAGTTCCCGAAATGACTCCGGCTATCGTAGACGGTATCAGCGAACGCTACATCGAACTGTATGAACACATCACAGGCGAGAAGTTCGAAAAAGGCGATACGGACAATCTCCTTTCCCGTATCGAAAAGAACGTAACCGAATATCTCAACAAATAAGATAAACGGATATGGCGAAGTACGGTTCAGAACAGATTCTACCCTACAACAACGAGGAGCACAAAACGACACAAGTCAGGCGCATGTTTGACTCCATCGCCGGTACATACGATCAGCTGAACCATACGCTCTCGCTGGGTATCGACAAAATATGGCGCAGGAAAGGAATCGCTTTCCTGCGTCCTTTTTCTCCCGCCTCGATCCTCGATATCGCCACAGGCACGGGGGACCTGGCCATCTCCATGCACCGCCGCCTGAAAGCCGACCGCATCATCGGGGCCGACATCTCGGAGGGCATGATGGAAGTCGGACGGCAGAAAGTCGCTGAAGCGGGATTGTCGGACCACATCACGTTCGAATACCAGGACTGCACGGCACTGACCTATCCGGACAACTCGTTCGACGCCGTCACCGCCGCATTCGGAGTACGGAATTTCGAAAACATAGAACAAGGTATCACCGAGATGTACCGGGTTCTGAAGCCGGGGGGCCATCTGATGATCCTGGAACTGTCCTCACCGGTACATTTCCCGATGAAGCAACTCTACAACATCTATTCGAAAGTCGTGATCCCTACCGTCGGGCGCCTGCTATCAAAAGAGCATACAGCCTACAGTTACCTGCCGGCCTCCATCAAAGTCGTTCCACAAGGAAAGGTCATGACCGACCTGCTCAGCCGGGTAGGTTTCAGCGAAGCCCGTTCGCACACTTTCACCTTCGGCATTTGTTCGCTATACACGGGCAGCAAGGGCGGTTCGCAAACCACCACAACAGTATAAATCATCTTAAATTTACAAGTCATGCAAAAATATGGTTTAATAGGATATCCCCTCGGACACTCTTTTTCAAAGAACTACTTCAACCAGAAGTTCGAATCCGAGAACATTGATGCAACTTATCTGAACTTCGAGATCCCGAACATCAAAGATCTGAAGACTGTATTAAAAGAGAACCCGGAATTGAACGGTCTGAATGTCACCATCCCCTACAAGGAACAAGTCATTCCCTACTTGGATGACCTGGACGAAGACGCTCGCTTGATCGGAGCCGTCAACGTCATCAAATTTACGAAAGGCCTCTTCGGCAAAAAGCTGAAAGGCTACAACTCCGACATCATCGGCTTCAAGCGCTCCATCGAACCGCTCCTGAACGAAACACATCGCAAAGCCTTGATCCTGGGAACGGGTGGTGCGTCAAAAGCAGTCTTCCAAGGATTAAAACAATTGGGTGTCGGCGCCACGCTGGTTTCCCGTAAACCGAAAGAGCACTGCATCACCTACGAAGAAATCACTCCGAAGACGATGCAACAGTACACCGTCATCGTCAATACGACCCCGTTAGGCATGTACCCGAATATCAACGCATGTCCCGACATTCCTTACGACCTGCTCACCCCAGACCATCTGTTGTACGACCTCTTGTACAATCCGGATGAAACCCTCTTCATGAAGAAAGGGAAAGAAAAAGGAGCCGTCGTCAAGAACGGCCTTGAAATGCTCCTGCTACAAGCATTCGCTGCTTGGGAAATCTGGCAGAAATAAAGCATAGCTTTACGACTCCTAACCCATAGCTTTAGAAGGCATAACCCTATGGGTTAGGATATATATACCGATACTGAAAAAAACAATTCAACTCCGGGTTAATACGAAATCGGGGGTGACAAGGTAGTCCAACCGATAAACCGCCCCTTCTTCCGTACGGGTTTCATAGACGGTGAAACTCCCTTCTTCCGCATAGGGAAACGGACGGACATGCAGATGGTGAAGGAAGTCGACTTCTTCCTGCCCGATCATCTTGAAAAGCGTCTCTTTTGCACACCAATGAAGCAACAAGTGCTCCGTCTCGTGTTCTTTGTCGATACCCGCCTCTTCTTCCGGATTCATAAAGCGACTACGTATCTTCGACACCCTCCCGGAATGGTATTCGATGTCGATACCGGCGGCAGGACGGTTCTGCAACAGAACGGCGGCATAACCTTTCGTATGGGAGATGCTGATATGCAAAGACGAGCCGGACAGGTAAGGCGCACCGTTCGGACGATAGGCTACGCAGACCGGGCCGCCCGTAAGCTCCTGCAAAAGCACACGGCAGGCAAGCCATTCCCGGCGACGCTGCTCCGTACGGATCAGCTCCAGCTGCGGAAGATATTCTTCCCTGTTCCGCAAAAGGGACAGAAGCACTTCGGAAGACTCCTCGATCTTCCAGATTCCCCACAACGGACCGGTATGTTTCATCAGGAGAGGCATTATTTCTTCCACTCAAAAGATTGGATCAGTTCTACGATATCCTGTTTCAAATATCGGGTGACGGGAGCCAGCGAATCTGCATTCGGGATACAATCATAATACAAAGCTCCCCGGAAAAAGTGCGAGACACTGTCGGTCAACATAAATTGCAATGGCGAAGCGGATTCGCCATCCAGCATGAAAAGCGAGCCATAAACCGAAGCCTCCGGATTGCTGTACGCCTGCATCTTGATCCGTTCCGGATATTTTGATTGCCGGACCACCAACGCGCGACACTCCTCCTCCGCCCTGCCTAGCGTAGCCGGTGTGATAGAGAAATAGCTGCAATAGAGCTTCACATTCAACTGCGGATAAGAGAGATTGATCCACCCTGCCGGATTCCCGACCGGAGGCAACTCCACCTCTGCCCATCTGGAAAGCCGGAAAGTATAAGGTAAATCCCTTACCGGAAGTGCCTGGTAGGAAGGGGCAGGCGGTTCGATACGGAAATAGCCGCGCGGCTTCGGTGTATATTCCGTACAGGAAACACACAAGGCCAACAGCCCCCCACACACTATGCCGGTCGACATACGCATTACTCCTCTTGCCGCTCCTTTCCTTGGTCCGAAATGCGGTTGAACTTGACTTTCAGGATACGGCGGTTATCGATCTCCAGAACCTGGAAACGATAGTCGTCATATTCGATGATCTCGCGGCGGCGAGGGAAGTCGCCTTTGATCTCCAACAGAAGGCCGGCAAGAGTTTCGACCTCCTCCGTTAGTTTGCCGAATTCGGTAGGATCGGCATCGATCACACGGAAAAAGTCGGTCAGCAATATCTTGGCTTCAAAAATAAGACTGCCGTCCGCCAGGCGGATGAACTGCTTTTCATCTTCGTCGTATTCATCGGAAATCTCTCCGACAATCTCTTCCAGGATATCCTCCATCGTCACGATACCGGAAGTACCGCCAAACTCGTCCACCACGATCGCCATATGGATCTTGCTGGTACGGAATTCCTCCAGGAGATCGTCGATCTTCTTCGTCTCAGGCACGAAATAGGCCGGACGGATCAAACTCTGCCAACGGAACGTGTCAGGCTTCTCCACATACGGCAAAAGGTCTTTGATATACAGGATTCCCTTGATGTTATCCTCCGAATCGGCATAAACCGGAATACGGGAATAACCGGATCGGATGATGAAATCGACCACGGTGCGGAAACTCGTCTTGATGTCGATATCCTCCATATCCAGGCGGGGCGTCATGATCTCGTCGGCAGTCTTGTTGTAGAACTTGATGATCTCCGAAAGCATCTCTTTCTCTTCCGGCATTTCGGTGGAAGTGAGTTCCAATGCTTTGGAAAGCTCATCGACCGAAAGATCGTACTTCTTCTTGACTAACGCCTTGTTGATGACGCTGGTCGACGTGACCAATATGTTCGAAAGCGGCCGGCAGACACGCTCCACGACATTCAGTACAGGGGCCGAACTGCGCACGAACCGCAGCGAGTTTTTCTGTGCGTAAATCTTCGGCATGATCTCGCCGAACAACAAAAGAAGAAAGGTCAGGACGATCGTCTCCAGAATAAAGCCCAACATCGGGGCGGATGAGAAATTGACGATCGCGTTGATACCGTAGGTACAAAGCATGACGACAGCCACATTCACAAAGTTGTTGGCTATCAGGATAGCGGCGAGCAGGTACTCGGAACGGTCCAGCAAACGCTGGATTAATGGGTCTGAAGGTGCATTCTCTTCCCGGATGTCGTTGATATCACCCGGGGTTAACGAGAAAAATGCCACTTCGGAAGCCGACACGAAGCCGGAAACCAACAGCAGAAGAATTGCAAGGCTTAACGCTATTACAGGGCCTGCTGTGAGCGCCTGTATAGTAACCTGGTCGAATAAGCCCGATAAATAATAGTCTGAGTCCAAGGGGAACAGTATTAGTTAAACAATATCAGAACGGAAGGTCGTCCGCACTGTTGGAATCTAAAGATGTGTCCGGTTGTCCGGATGCGGGTTGCTGGTAGCCCGTCGCCTGCTGGTATCCGGTGGACGGCTGGGCGGTCTGAGGCTGTGCCGCCGTCATTCCTGTACCGGAAGCATTGTCGCGATTTCCCGTACCGGAACCTGTGCTGTAAAATTCGACACGGTCGGCATGGATTTCCGTCACATACCGCTTCACGCCGGACTGGTCGTCGTAACTACGCGTACGGATCTTGCCTTCCACATAGAGTCCGGAACCTTTCTTCACCCATTTTTCAACGAAGGAAACCAAATCACGGCGAACGACCACATTGTGCCATTCCGTACGTTCCGGAACAACCGTACCATTGGCCAACGTATAACCTCTCTCGGAAGTTGCAAGCGGGAAGTTGGCAACAGCAGCGCCACTATCGAAGTAACGTACTTCTGGATCGCGTCCGACGTTACCGATCAATATAACTTTATTCAATGACATAGCTCTATTCTTTTATTAGTCTACAAAGAAACACAAATTCAGTCATTCTGACAAGTTTCCTTCTAATTTCTCCAAATAAATATGTATCAGGCGGGGAACCGCATATTTCTCCACATCGTCAGTCGCCACAGGAAGGTAAGACTTCAGGGCATCGCCCTCCCGCTCTATCTCTATCCGGTAGAAAGCCGTATACAATATCTGATGGGACAGGACATGCTTCACCCCCTGCAAATCAGCCGAAACATTCAGCCGGCCCGCTCCTGCAAACAGTCGGCGAAAAGCATCCGTCGTCTGCAACTCCGCAAAATCCATAGCCTTATCCGTTTCGATAAGCGGAAACTCGTAGAGCCCTTCCCAAATGTCTTTCCCTTTCCGGCGGGACAGCCAGGTTTTTCCTTTATATATAATGTACAAATAATGAAAATATCGGTCACGCGTCCTGGTCTTTTTCTGTTTCACCGGATAGATCTGCACATCGCCCGCCCCATAAGCAGCGCAGTGCCCTTTCAACGGACAAGCTTCGCAATCCGGATTTTGCGGCACGCATTGCAAGGCGCCCAATTCCATTATAGCCTGGTTGTGTTGCCCGGCATACCGCGGGTCCATCACCAAGCCGGCCAGTTCCGTAAAGGCTTTTTTCCCTTTGGGCGTATCGATCGGAGTATCTACCGCAAACAGGCGCGAAAGCACTCGGAAGACATTCCCGTCCACGACTGGATACGGCTGGTTCCATACAAAGGAAACGATGGCCGCCGCCGTATATTCTCCTATCCCTTTCAAAGAGATCACATCCTCATAGCGTTCAGGAAATATCCCACCGAAACGTTCCATAATATCTTTTGCCGCAGCATGCAGGTTACGGGCGCGACTATAATAACCAAGCCCCTGCCAATATTTCAACACCTCGTCTTCCTCCGCCGAAGCCAGCGAAGCCACATCCGGGAACCGTTCGGTAAAACGGAGAAAATAGTCCATTCCTTGCGCCACCCGTGTTTGTTGAAGGATTATCTCGGATATCCAGATGATATAAGGATCGGAAGACTCCCTCCAGGGCAGCTCCCTTTTATGTATCCGATACCAGTCACGCAACAAACGGCTGGTTTCTAATTCGTTTTCTATCTGCGACATACGGTTCTTTTTTGCCTCTTCAAAACTTGCAACTAATTGATTACTGCAAACATACACAGTTCTAACGAATTGTAAGGAAACTTTTTTCTTAAAATTTGGCTGGCAATTCTTTTTCCACTTAAATAAAAAGCTATATATTTGCATTCCAAAAAATTAATAGGTCCAAATCAATTATTTAATTAATTTATAGACATGACTAAAGCAGATATTGTTAGCGAAATTTCAAAAAGCACTGGCATTGACAAACAGACAGTGTTGAACAGTGTAGAATCTTTTATGGATATCGTAAAAAGTTCATTGTCTCAGGGTGAAAACGTATACCTGAGAGGTTTTGGAAGTTTCGTGATTAAAAAGAGAGCCCAGAAGACTGCTCGTAATATTTCAAAAAATACTACGATCATCATCCCGGAACATAACATTCCGTCATTCAAGCCGGCTAAGACTTTCCTGAACGAAGTAAAGTAATTTAGTTATTATAGTTTAATTTAAAATTTTAAAACAATGCCTAGCGGAAAGAAAAGAAAAAGACATAAGATGTCTACGCACAAGCGCAAAAAGAGACTAAAGAAGAATAGACATAAGAAGAAATAAGTCTATTCGAGTAACTCTGAAGAACAAACTTAATAAGAGACCTTTTAAGTTTGTTCTTTGCGTATTTAATAAGGTCTCACATTTTAAACACCTCTTTTTATAGTGATTAGTGAATTAGTAGTTGATGTACAACCCAAAGAGGTATCTATAGCCGTACTGGAGGATAAGAACCTTGTCGAGCTCCAAAAGGAAGCCCGTAACGTCTCTTTTGCCGTCGGCGATATATATCTGGGCAAGGTTAAGAAACTGATGCCGGGTTTGAACGCTGCTTTCATTGATGTAGGTTATAAAAAGGATGCATTTCTTCACTATCTGGATTTAGGTCCTAATTTCAACACCCAGCAGAAATTCCTCAAACAAGCATTAGGAGAACAAAAAGGAGATAAAAAAATCCCCACTATCTCTAAAATGCAGTTGCTTCCCGAAATCGAAAAAGACGGAAGCATCAGCAATGTGCTCAAAGTCGGACAGGAAGTGCTGGTGCAGATCGCCAAAGAGCCGATTTCAACAAAAGGTCCCAGGCTGACTTCCGAGCTTTCTTTTGCCGGAAGATACATCGTGCTGATACCGTTTGCCGATAAAGTATCGGTTTCCACAAAAATCAAATCGAGCGAAGAGCGTGCCCGTCTACGCCAACTCATCCAAAGTATCAAGCCGAAGAACTTCAGCGTAATCGTACGCACATCTTCGGAAGGAAAGCGCGTTGCCGAACTCGATCATGAATTGAAGACATTACTGAAACGTTGGGAAGAGAACATTCCTAAGATCACCAAAGTAAAAGCTCCTGCACTCATCTACGAAGAGACGGCAAGAGCAGTGGCTTTGTTGCGCGACATTTTCAACCCCTCTTTTCAGAACATTTATGTGAACGATGCGGACATCTATCACAACATCCGCGATTATGTCAGCCTGATTGCTCCCGGACGGGAAGAGATCGTGCAACGGTATACCGGCGAACTCCCCATCTTCGACAACTTTGCAATCACCAAACAGATCAAGTCCCTATTCGGACGTACCGTCACGTACAAAAGTGGAGCCTATTTGATTATCGAACACACGGAAGCCATGCACGTTATCGACGTAAACAGCGGGAACCGCTCCAAAGGCAGCGATGCCCAGGAAAAAACGGCTATCGACGTGAACACGGCAGCAGCAGACGAAATTGCCCGTCAATTACGCTTGCGCGATATGGGTGGTATTATCGTAGTCGACTTTATCGATATGGCCGAAGCTGCCAACCGGCAGAAACTGTTCGAACATATGACGAAAGCGATGGCTAATGACCGGGCAAAACATAATATTCTGCCACTGAGCAAATTCGGCCTGATGCAGATCACCCGCCAGCGTGTCCGTCCGGCAATGGATGTCGATACATCCGAAGCCTGTCCGACCTGTTTCGGCACAGGCACCATCAAACCCTCTATCCTGTTTACCGACAGCCTGGAAGGAAAGATCGACTGCTTGGTCAACAAACACAACGTGAAGAAATTCGCCCTGCACGTACATCCTTATGTTGCAGCATTTATCAAGAGCGGAAGATTCCCGCTCAGTTGGAAATGGAAACTGAAATACTCGATGGGTATTAAAGTGATTCCGAATCAAAGTCTGGGCTTCTTGGAGTATAAATTCATCGACTCCGACAAGAACGAACTGGACATGATGGAAGAGAAAGAAATCAAATAACATAAAAGTCCCCGGATCTCATAAAAGTTCGGGGACTTTTTTAATGAAAGAAAATATCAATGAGACGTTTTTATATTTGGCTATGGCTGCTCTTACTGGTCTGCGGCAGCTGCACGAAAGAAAAACAAGAGTTGAGTGTATTGCACTTGAACATCTGGATGGAAGGAACAGTCGTCAAAAACGGCTTCGAGGCCGTTGCGGATGAAGTGGCCCGGATAGATCCGGATATCGTGATGTTCAGCGAAGCCAGCAACAAGGAAGGCGCGTTGTTCGTTCCCCGCATGCTGGACGCTTTGCGCGAAAGAGGGAAAATCTATTATGGACAAGGCAGTTCGCTGGATGTCGCACTGCTGTCCAAATACCCCATACTGGAACAAACGGAAAACATTCCGCATAAAGACCGGGTATTAAGGACCCGTTTGGATGTGAACGGCAAACAGGTAGTAGCCTATACAGGGCATTTGGATTATACGCATTACGCCTGTTACCTGCCACGTGGATACAGCGGTGTGACATGGAAGAAATTGGAAGCCCCGGTAACGGACAAGGCTGAAATCGAAAAAGCCAATAACGAATCTTTGCGTGACGAATCCATTCGGCTCGTGATAGAAGACGCCACAAAGTCAGATGCCGATTTCGTAATCTTGGGCGGTGACTTCAACGAACCTTCCCACTTGGATTGGACGGAAGAGACGAAAGGGCTTTGGGATCACAACGGGGCGGTAGTCGATTGGGCCTGCTCCAAATTATTATACGAAGCCGGCTTCCGCGATGCCTATCGCGTCAAATATCCGAATCCGATCACCCATCCCGGCTTTACCTTCCCTTCGGACAATCCGGCGATGCCAGTCGAACGGTTGACCTGGGCACCGGAAGCGGATGAACGCGACCGCATCGATTTTATCTATTATATACCGGCAACCGGTTGGGAAGTGGAAGACGCCGTCATCGTCGGCCCCAAGTCTTCCATTATCCGCAGCCAACGTGTCGAAGAGGACAGCCAAGATACTTTCTCAACTCCGGCAGATATTTGGCCGACGGACCACAAAGGAGTGTTGATCAAGTTTAAATTCTGACTTCATTGGAGGGCTGTATCATTTAATACTACCCTCCTTATACCGGCGATTCACAAACTCCGCAATGCGTTCATACGCCTTAGCGATATGTATATTCACTGTCTTTTCACTGATTCCCAAAACATCAGCGATTTCCCGGTTCTTCAATTTATCGGAGAGAACAAGACGAAAAACCTCTCTGCATTTCGGCGGCAAGGAATCAATCGCCTGCTGGACCAGTACTTGGTATTCTTCATCCATCAAACTCTTTTCCGGTGTATCCGAATCTGGGATCAACTCAATCTCATACAAAGAAAAGGAATCCTTTTCCTGTACACCCCCCCTTCTCAGATAATGCAAAGCCTGGTTTTTCACCGATATATACAAATAGCGTTCCGGCTCTTTTACATGGGACAGCGTTTCCCGCTTTTGCCAAATGACAGTAAAAACATCCAGAATAGCTTCTTCGGCCAGCTCACGAGAGTTCAGATAGTAATAAGCCACATGGAACAGACGCCGGGAATAAGTTTCAAACAATAACCGGAACGCTGCTTCATCTCCCTTCACTACTTTTCCAAAAAGAGATATGATACTCTCCCCTTCCATCTCAGATACAGTCCTTTCATTAATTAGTCAGTAAATGTAGTTAAAATTTCTTCAAGACACTGCCTAAAGGTAAAAATGTTTCTTCTCATGAGTTTGATTTTGCCCGTTAAAAAATCCATCATCTATCAGTTACCCTTTTCCGGGATCGTTCCATAATATTATATACAACATAAAATCAAACTGCTTTTCTTTTAATCCAAACCAACCATCTTCTTTTTTGTCCGTCATTATTCAAACGCTTGTTTAACATCTGTCGAACGCTTGTCTTCCAAATATAGAATAAGCGTACCACAACTGTCAAACAAGATAAAACATCCTACTTATAACATAAAAGAACACAAGAGGATAGTCAAATAACATAATATTTTTTTGCATCCCGAATAGGAGTTTTTTACTTTACTTGTCATCTCTATTTATAAAGCTACCGGAATAAAATGAAAAATGAACAAAACAATAAAGAACTCGAATCATTGACAAAGCGCATACGCTTCAAATCTTTGCCATTTGATGAAAAGCAGATGTCCGACCGTTTATCAGACAGAGTTAAACGGCCTGTCATCATTTCTTATACCGGTAAAGAAAACTCTGCATGGAAATATTTGTCTATTGCTGCTTCCATCGCCCTCCTATTGGTTACCGGCATTCTGCTGACCGACAAAGAGCCGGAACAAGAACTTGTCTATTATGAAACGATAGCCGTTCCCGATGCAAAAACAAAAATCACATTGCCAGACAGCAGTATAGTTTGGCTAAATGCAAACGCCTGCCTGCGCTATCCGAGAGAGTTCAGCGAACAGGTCCGACAGGTTGAAATAAAAGGGGAGGCATTCTTTGAAGTCCGCAAAGACGAAAAGAAACCTTTTATCGTCCAAACCGATGGTATCGGAATACGAGTATTAGGAACAACATTCAATGTTGACGCAGAACCGGAAAAAACTGAGATCACTCTCCTTACCGGAAAAATCGGGTTGTATAAATACACGAATCAATCGCAAATGGCAGACCGGATACTGCTACCTGGTGAACGAGCAGTTTTCCTTAAATCGGATAACAAGCTGAGTATTTCAACTGTACACCCAGAAAATACGATATCATGGGTTACTGGAATTTTTAAATTTAAAGACAGTTCATTAGCAGATATCATGCAAGAGTTACAACGGGCTTTCCATGTGAAAATACATATTCAAAACGAAAACCTGAAAAAACAGACTTTCAATGCCAACTTCACAGAGAAAGAGACATTGGAAGAAATACTATCAGTTTTGCAAATCTCAGCCAGATACAAAATAGAAAAAAGGAAAGGAGAAATTTTCCTGCAATAAATACAGAATGTTAAACCACAAAGACAAACGATTATGGACAGTACATGAAAAACAAGATTTAATTAATAGAGAGACATACAAAAAGAATTGGGAATGTTGCGACCATTCCCAAATTCTACATTGTTAATCGGCAGATAACACACCTGCCAATTTTAAAAATTAATACATACAAAATTATGGATAAAATTTTATTTATCAGGCAAAATCCAAAGGATTTTACCTGTGAGGAACATTATTCCTCTTTAAAAAGAATTTTCAAACACGGAATCAATCCTTTAGGACTTCTTTTACTGTTTTTGTTCGTCAACATTACCTTCGTTCATGCACAAGCAGTAAAACTGTCTCTGAATAAGCAGAATGCAACATATGAAGAGATTTTCAATGAGATAGAGGAAAAGACCGGATACAAATTCGTTTATAACACATCCGAGATCGACCGAAACGAAAGAACCACTATCCAGGGAACAAACATGGATCTAAACGAGTTGCTGCGAAACTTATTCCGAAGCAAAAGAAATATTTCTTTTCGTATATCGAATAAACACATTGCTTTGTTCAAAGCACAGATCAAAACTATTTCCGGAACGGTCGTCGACACACAAGGAGAATCTGTCATCGGAGCTAACGTCTTAGTAAAAGGTAGCACAACCGGCACTATTACCGATGTCGACGGCAAATTCAACCTGGAAGCAAGCGAGGGAGATATTTTGCAAATATCTTATATCGGCTACAACACACAAGAAATCACAATTGACAGGAAATCCATATTAAAAGTGGTTTTGCAAGAAGATCAGCAAGCCTTGGAGGAAGTTGTCGTAATCGGCTACGGAGCTGTAAAGAAAAAAGACCTTACCGGGGCCATCGCCCAGGTAAAAGCCGATAAATATGCCACTCAGCAAAGTACGAACGTATTGGATATGCTGAATGGAACTGTTGCCGGTTTTAACTCTAACATCGGGACTTCTGCTTCCGGAGCTAGTGAAATGGAAATACGAGGTCCCGCTTCACTTTCAGCCAACAATTCACCCTTGATTGTATTGGACGGAGTCATCTTCAATGGTTCTATCAATGACATCAATCCATCGGATATCGAAACTATAGACGTATTGAAAGATGCCAGCTCTGCTGCTGTATACGGTTCACGGTCTGCCGCTGGTGTTGTAATCATCAATACCAAACAAGGCAAAGGGGAAAAAATGAGTATAAATTTTTCCGCACAACTGGGTTTAACAGATTTTACCAACGAAATCAAACCGAATGATTTATCTGGATTCATCCAACGCAGACAAGATTTCCAACGCAGAATAAATCCAGACAAGCCAGAAGGATATTATAACAATCCTAATCAGTTACCGGAAGGCATTAACGTAGATACTTGGCAAAATTACGATGCCTCATACCAGTCCGATCCAATTCTGACTTGGATGACACGTCTGAATTTGCGTGATATCGAACAACAAAACTATCTGAATGGGAATGCCTATGATTGGTATGGAGAAGCGACACGTCCTGGATTAAGGCAAAACTACAATGTCAACATATCCGGAGGCATTGGCAAAACTAAATATTACTGGTCATTAGGCTATACGGACAATCAAGGTTATATAAAGGGAGATGAGTATAAAACAATCCGTTCCCGAATTAATGCAGATACCAAAGTAGCCGAATTTTTGACTGTGGGAATCAATGCTCAATTTAGCAACAAAGATGAGAGTAATGAAGCCATCAAATTATCGAATATAAGCCGCCAGAGTCCTTTGGGACAACCTTATGATGAAAACGGAGAACTAAAATGGTATCCTCATGACGATTCAGGTATTGAACAAAACCCATTTCTTTTATACAAAGAACGGGATAAATTCAATGTCACCCAAAATTTGTTTGCCACCATGTACGCCGACCTGAAACTGCCATTCGGTTTTAGTTACAAAGTTTCCTATATCAATCGCTATGATTGGCAAAAAAATTATTACTATGATCCGTCAAGCATCCCAAGTGGCAACAAAACAGGAGGCTTCGGGCAGCGTATCAATTATTCACTTTACGAATGGCAAATAGACAACATCATTTCATGGAAAAAAACTTTTGGAGTTCATGATTTTTATGCAACATTCTTATATAATGCAGAAAAGAAACAAACATGGAAAGATACCGGTGAAAATGTAAATTTCACACCCAGTGAAGCATTAAGTTTCCATCAATTAGGGGCGGGAGGATCACCAACTATAAAAAACGAAGATACTTATTCGACCGGTACCGCAATAATGGGCCGTCTGAATTACACACTCATGAACCGCTATTTCCTAACTCTATCTATTCGTAGAGACGGGTATTCTGCCTTTGGTATGGAAAATCCTTACGCGACTTTTCCATCCGGAGCTTTAGCCTGGAATTTATCAGACGAATCGTTCTTCAATATCAAATGGATAAATAATCTCAAAGTCAGAGCCTCTTATGGAATAAACGGTAACCGGGATATAGGGATTTATGATGCATTGGCAAAACTTGAAACAAACAAATACCTGACTGGAAGCACATTAATCTCAGGTATATACAGCAGTTCACTGGCGAACCAATATCTAAAATGGGAAAAGACTAAAGCTTTAAACTTAGGTCTGGACTTTTCCGTCTTAAACAGCCGGTTAAATGGTTCGGTCGATTATTATAGCATGATTACAAATGACTTGTTGTTAAAACGCAGCCTACCGACAATTATTGGATACGACAATGTAATGTCTAATATGGGAGAATTGCAAAACAAAGGGTTTGAAATGACTCTTAATAGCTATAATATCCAAAATAAGGATTTCAGTTGGAACTCGACATTAACGTTCTCATTTAATAGAAACAAGATCAAACATCTATATGGAGAAACAATCAACATTTTAGACGAAAATGGCAATGTTATCGGACAAAGAGAAGGTGATGATATCGACAATGGATGGTTTATCGGACAATCAATAGATCGGATATGGGATTACAAATTCCTTGGTATTTACCAGCTTGGAGAAGAAGAATTGGCTAAATCATTCGGGAAAGCTCCTGGCGATGTCAAATTATACGATCCTAATGGAGACGGTGTGTCTACTCAGGAAGATAAAGTATTTCAAGGTTATACAAAGCCACGCTTTCGTTTAGGGCTTCGAAATGACTTTACTCTTTTCAAAAATTTTCAGATTTCTTGTTTCATCCGTGCAGATTTAGGACATTGGAGAGCGAACAGTCTATTGAGCAACACATCTAATGTCGAGGACAGAGCCAACAGTTATGCATTGCCTTACTGGACTCCGGAAAACCCGACAAACAAATATACACGGTTAAATACGGTAAACACACCTGGATATAACATTTATGAAAAGAGTAGTTTTATACGTTTGCAAGACTTATCCATAGCATACAATATCCCGGAAAATATTCTCAAAAATCTGAAAGTAGGACATTGTAAAGTATATTTGAGTGGACGTAACCTGCTAACTTTCACAAAATGGTCCGGTTGGGATCCTGAATCAGGAAACACTCCTATGCCACGAATTTTTACATTTGGAATTGATGTCACATTATAAATAAACGAGTTATGAAAAACTGGATAAAATATATCATTTGTGCGTCTCTGTTTACAACTGTTTCATGCGGAGACAATTTCTTGGAGATAAAGCCCCTTTCTATCTTCACTCCGGAATCTATTTATACGGATAAAGCCGGATTTGACGGAATACTGGTTAACCTCCGCAAAAACTTACGCCCCGATTTCTATGGCGAAGGAGGCGGCCTGGCATCTGAACTAATCGCCTCAGATATTGCAATCAGTGCCAATAAAGCAGCCAATGCCATACATAATTTTGATACTCAAGTATTACCGACAGGGACCGGTACAACCTATGACTTCCATGAGATCTGGACAAGAGGATATAACCAGATACGAAATGCGAATGTTATTCTGTCGCGTATCGACAATGGCAAATTCGACACAGAAGAAATCAAAAATGCAATTATTGCCGAAGCATATTTTCACAGAGCCTATTGGTATTATAGATTAGTCCATTTATATGGAGATGTCCCCTTTTTAAACATAGAACATACGGCTCCTAAAATCGATTTCTATACACATTCAAGAAAAACGATACTTGCAAAAATAGAAGAAGATTTAGCATGGGCCGTCCAGTGGTTACCTAAAACAGTTGTTCCCGGAGCAGTATCTAAGGCTGCCGGCAACCATTTGCTTACAAAAATATATCTGTCTAATGGAAAATTCACAGAAGCTGTCGACGCCTCTTCTGCGGTCATTAACGACGGTATTCACTTTTTAATGACTGACCGCTTCGGGGTAGATGCTTCCGATCCTCAGTTTAATACGATCTGGGATCTCCATCAAAAAGACAATAAAAGCTCATCTTCAAATAAAGAAGGAATCCTTGTCGTACAGGAACGCTACGGATTTCCGGAAGCAGAAATAAGTGGAGGCACCCAGGCTATGCGTCGCTATGTTCCCTCTTGGTGGAATTCGTCCTACATGAAAGATCCCGACGGAAAAAGAGGAACTATCGACACACAAGGAAACGAGTTTGTCATAAAAATAGGAAGAGGGGTCGGTTATGTCCGGCCTTGCAGTTATTACAATTATGAAATATGGAATAACTGTAATAAGGACTTGAGGCATGATAATCAAGTAAACTGGTTCTCTGTCGATAAATTCATTTACAACAATCCATCTTCCAAATATTTCGGACAACCCGTACAGATACAATACACAAATCCCAAAGACACCATCCATTGTTGGTATCCTTTCCCTTATTATAAGGTATATGTCGCAGATGAAGAAAGACCCGATCAGCCATACGGAGGACATTCGGACTGGTATTTATTCAGATTAGCCGAAACTTATCTTCTAAGGGCAGAAGCCTACTATTGGTTAAATCAAACAGATAAAGCCGCCGCAGATATAAACTCGGTAAGAGTACGTGCAAAAGCCGATCCTATTGTTGCTTCACAAGTTTCAATAGAGTATATATTAGATGAAAGAGCCAGAGAACTTTTCGCAGAAGAATTCAGAAAAACGGAATTAACCAGAATCGCCTTTATCATGGCTGAAAAAGGGTTAAACGGCTATTCCTTAGAAAATTTCTCAGAAAAAAATTTCTGGTATGACCGGACTGTTGCTAAAAATGAATTTTACAAGGCAGGGGATATCTTATGGGGAACAAACGTATTCAAAATAAGCCCATTCCACGTCCTTTGGCCCATCCCGGCAAATGCCATCGATAGCAACCAAGGAGGAACCATTAACCAGAATAAAGGTTATATCGGGTACGAAAAAAATATTCCTCCTTTAACAGTCATAGACGATCAACAATAATTTCTAAACCTACCGGCTATTATCGACCGGTAGGTTATATTTGTAAATCATTTGTATTCACATTCAATTTAGATATCATGAAAAAGAATTATCCTTTGCTATCAATCTGTTTGCTGGCATTACCTTTTCAAGGCTATGCACAAAAAAAGGCAAATGAGACGAAGCCCAATATACTTTTTATATGTGTAGATGACCTTCGCCGTGAATTAGGAGCTTATGGGTCTGTTGTAAAAACCCCGAACATCGACCGGCTGGCATCACAAGGCAGTTTATTTTTCCAACATTATGTACAAGTCCCGACAAGCGGAGCGTCACGAGCTAGCATGTTGACTGGACATTTTCCTAAAGATAAATCAGACCTCTCCAACGAAGCATGCCGGACAAGGCTATCAGATAAACCGGAAGGAGAAATCCCGGAAACTATGTTCCACCATTTACGAAGAAATGGCTATTATACTGTCGGCATCGGAAAGATAAGCCACTATGTCGACGGCTGCCTGTATGGCTATGAAGCTCCGAAAACCGAAAAACCGGAACTACCTTATAGTTGGGATGAAATGCTTTTCGATGCCGGAAAATGGGGAAACGGTTGGAATGCCTTTTTCGGATATGCAGATGGAAGTAACCGGCAAAGTCGCAAAAAACAAGTGAAACCATACGAATGTGCGGATGTCGCCGATGAAGGTTATCCGGACGGGCTAACGGCAAATCTGGCAGTCAAAAAGCTAAACGAGCTAACAGCTAAAAATGAGCCATTCTGTTTGGCTGTCGGTTTTTTCAAGCCTCATTTACCTTTCACATCTCCTAAAAAATATTGGGATATGTATGATGAAGCCTCCATCCCCATTTCACCTATGCCCGACATTCCGGAAGGATGCGATCCGGTCAGCCTGCATGAAAGCGCGGAGTTCAAGAGCTATCAATCAGGAGACGAAATGCCTTCCATAAAAAATAGAGTTTCTGACGAATATGCACGCAAACTCCGTCACGCCTATTTCGCTTGCGTAAGTTATATGGACGCTCAAGTTGGAAAAGTGTTGGATGCCCTTGAAGCCAGCGGAAAAATGGATAACACGATTATTATTTTATGGGGAGATCATGGATGGCACTTAGGAGATCTGCGTGTTTGGGGAAAACATACACTACATGAAACTTCTCTGAGCAGCGCACTCGTAATAAAAGCTCCCCAGTGTAAGCCAGGGATTAAAAATAACAGGATTGTCAGTTCTATCGATATTTATCCGACTCTTATGGAACTTTGCAAAATCTCCTTACCCAAAGGACTGGACGGACATAGTTTTGCAACCTTGCTCAACAATCCTGATAATCCCAAATGGACAGACGCCGCTTACAGCTACTATCGGAATTGTATAACCCTCCGGACTCCAGAATACCGTCTTACTCGTTATAATAAAAAAGGAGAAACGATCACCGAACTTTATCAATACGGGCCGGACCGCATCGAGCGTAAAAATATAGCGCAAGAGAACCCCCACATTGTAAAAAAGTTACTGCCTCTTTGGGAGAAGGGTGTCAGATTTGATTATTAGCAGAATACCAAAAGAGAGTATGTGCCCAATTGTACTTCCGGCACATACTCTCTCTTCCATTTCATCTCAATACATTTATTTTGTCTTCGCTTTCGCCATATCCAGCGCCGAGGTCGTTGTGTAATACTTAGCCAGCATATTAGGTACTTCCCAATCCGGCAGTTTGCCTTCCTTCAGATAGTCAAGGAAATGTTCCGTCACTTGACCGAAATGAGCTTCATGACCTACACGGTATTTTGCGGGGATTTCGACTTGCCATACGCCATCGCCCACCTTATTCAATGCCACACCAGGATATTCGGCTGAAACCTTTTCCATAGAAGCGGTCAGGTCCTTTTCGTAAGCGGCCAGATCCACACCTTTCACTGCTTCGACAAACAGTTCAGGCTGATAGTTCTGTTCCTTGCCCTGGCGGATGACCAGGTCGGCCTTGCTACCCTTCATGACGGAGAAGTGGGTATCACCGCCACCTTTGGGGAAGGTATAATTCCAGATCACCGAAACCTTGGCTGTCACACCTTTGATCTTATAAACGATATCACCGTTGCAATAGACTTTCAATGTATCGTTTTCGACATCTTTCTTCAAGAAATCGGGATAAGCATCCGTCCCTGTCACCTGTTTGAACTCTTCCGGGCTGATAGAGGTAGTCCAGCGGTTGGCATCTATCAGTTCGATATCTTTCTTATAGTCGATGATCTGATCCGGGAAGGCTTCCCACTGCACCAGGTCGACCAGGTGAGTCGTCACATCCACAATACCTTCGCCCTGCTGGTTTACATCCAGATACCATACCGGACGCGTCAACGGCTTGTTGTCGACCAGCTTAAACAGATGGTGCACACTCTCTTTCACGATAGCCGGTTCTTCGGGAGAACCCTTCAACTGCTCGCCATAAACAGCCGGGATAGTAGAAAGTTCGCGCTGCAACATCGTAGTGATCTCATTCCGTTCGGTCATGATGTCATACAGCATGATGTTTTTCTGTTTGGCGATAGCGAAACATTCCTCCAGCAATTTAAAGCTCTGGCTGTTGATCGCCATCGGTTTGTCGGAAAGCACATTGATGCCGGCCTCAAGCGTCTTCTTGATATATTCGGTCTTCTTGCCGTTGTTTCCTGCCTGGATCATCACGTTCCCCTTCTTCTCGGCCAACATTTTTTCCAGGTAATCATCTCCCGTATAAACGATTTCATTCCAAGCCGTCGGATTCTCCGCACGTGTGTTGAATCCCTGTATACGTTTCAAGTGCTCGTCCACGTCGAAACCGGTGGGTGCGTACACATAAACATCTTTAGAAACTTGCGGATAAGACACTTTCTGCACTAATGCGGCATGGAAATGTCCGGGATCGAGCGTGATCAACTTCACTTCTCCCGGTGCGCCGGTAAAGCCTTCGGCCGCCTTCTCCTGCTTTGTGTTGCAAGAAGCTCCGACCAACAAGGCTGCCATAGAAAATACAAGATAGTTTTTCATACTATTATAATTAAATTATTGATAAGCATTTACATTAGACTGTTTGCGACCACAAAGATAATATAAAAACAAAATCATCTCTATGACTTCGCTATAAAACAAGAAGATTTTATTCGACAATCACAGCTACCGGATTACTTTCGTCCACATGACAGCCAAGCTCCTCCACCGAAATTTCTCCTGGCTGCCCGAATGTTTGCCCTATATCTTATCATCAAGTTTTTTCCCCCTTTTCCCTCTCCCGTATGTACAGCTCCACCGCCTCATGTGCCAGGCGGCGGAACTCTTCTTCGCCGGCGAGATCGTAAAGGAGAGCGACGAGGCGGGCGTAATAGCTCAGACGGAGGTCGCCCCTTTTTTAATCGCACCGTAGCTGCGGCTGCCGGCAGAGAGTTCGCTTTTGTAAAGACGTACGGTTATCCGGAAACGTCTCATCTGCTTTTCGACGAAAAGCCCCAACAGGGGGAATATAAATATCGTTTTCATGTTATAAATATTTAATTATTAATATAAATATTAATATTCATTCATAATGAGCCCGGCATGGCGGGGACAACATGAATGGATAAATGCGTAAACTTGTCAAAAGTTTCAGAGGATGCTTCGGACGCTTCGTCCCCCGAACGGCACATCTGAACATTGAACAAATTTAATAAAACATTTTACATGGAAAACACATTCCGCCCCTCGCGCTTCCTCTCGCTCCGCGCAACCACCCCCTCTCCCTGCACATGGGAAGAAATCATGCAAGAACTGACCGGCGAGCGCCATACCGCCGCCACCGCCCTGTTCCGCGCGCTTGCAGCCGGCGAAGGGCAAGACGCCGAAACGTCGAAACGGCAGCAAAGCCAGATCAAGCAGAACCAACCCGCCTTCGTCCCTTCCGTCCACCTGGAGGGAGGACGTTCCTCGAAGCACATCAAAGGCTATCCGGGCTCCATCATGGTGGACATCGACGGCATCCCCGAAGAGATCTTCGACGAGACCCTCGAACGGGTAAGGGCCGACCCGCACTCGTTCCTTGCCTACAAGACCTTGTCCGGACGCGGCATACGTGTCATCGCATGGATGGAAGGCGAAGTGACGGAAGAGAACTTCCCCGCAGCCTGGCAGACGGTAAACGCCTACTACGCCCGGCTCACCGGCATCGCCATCGACCGGCAGTGCAAGAACGCCACGCGCATGTCCGTGATCTGCCACGACCCCAACGCGCTCTACCGTCCCGACGCCGAACGGATGAAGTTCGCCTCCCTACCCGACGCCAAGGCCGGACAAAAACAGGACATCGCCGCAGGAAAGAAACACAGAGGGCGGAAAACATCGGCCGCACGCGCCGAGAACACCGTACGCCGGCTTGTGGAAGAAGAGGGCGTACACTACGCAGCCGGCAGCCACAACGACTACATCAGCCGGTGCCTCTACCTGATGAACCGTTTCGGCGTGCCGGAGGCCGAAGCCGAGGCGTGGGCCGTCGAACTGTTCGCCGACTATGACACGGCCTCCGTCCGCTCCACAGCCAAGAGCTGCTACGCCCTGACTGCCGAGCACGCCACAATGAAGCTCTCCGATGTCTCCCCCCGCAACGGGAACGGGCGGCAGCGCAAGGCCACCGTCGAAGAGATGGAGCGCTTCATCGGCGGCTCCATGCAACTGCGGATGAACCAACTGACACACCAGCTCGAACACCGCCCCGTCACCGAAGGCATCCCCGCACCCGACGGCTGGGCTCCCATGACCGACACGGTCGAGAACTCCCTTTGGTGCTCCATGCGCCGCGACGGGTTGGAGGCCGACCTCTTCCACCTGCGCACGCTCCTGCTCTCCGACTTCGCGCCCCGCTACCACCCGTTGGAGGAGTTTCTCGAAAAGGCGGGACCGTGGGATGGCGTGACGGACCATATCGGCAACCTGGCTGCAATGGTGCACCCCGCCGACGGCGACACCGATCGTTTCGACCTCTGTTTCCGCCGCTGGTTCGTCGGGATGGTCACCGCCGCGCTCGATCCGAAGGTGGTGAACCACGTCATCCTCGTCCTGATCGGGCGGCAGGGATGCTTCAAGACGTCGTTCTTCCAGAACCTCCTGCCACCCGTCCTCAGACGCTACTATGCCTCCAAGACCAACTCACAACGGCTCACGAAGGACGACCTCTTCACCATGACGGAGAACTTGCTCGTCAATTTCGAGGAGATCGACTCCATGCAGCGCAGTGAACTGAACCAGCTCAAGGCCATGACCACCACGCTCTACGTCAACGAGCGCCCCGCCTACGGACGCAACAAGGTACACCTGCCCCACGTGGCCTCGTTCTGCGCGACGGGCAACAACCTCCAGTTCCTCACCGACGACACCGGCAACCGCCGCTGGCTGCCGTTCGAGGTCACGGCGATCGACAACCCCTGGACCGCCCATATTGACTACGAAGGGCTGTACGCACAGGCGAAACACCTGCTCGACAACGATTTCCGCTACTGGTACAGGGACCACGAGATCGAGGAGCTGAACCTCGCGAACCGCCGTTTCGAAACGCCCAACCCCGCACGCGAACTGATCCTGATGTACTACCGCCACCCCGTCGATTACGAAAAGGGGACTTACGTCACCGCCAGCCAGATCGTCACCCGCTTCGGCGGCAGTATCCGGCTGAACGCGGTGCAGGTCGGCATAGCACTGAAAGAACTGGGGTATACCTGCACACGGACAAGACATGGCAATATCTGGCTGGTTGTCGAACGCACGACAGACGAGATGAAAAGCATCCTCCCTGAAGCGGACAACACAGATTTTCCTCCTTCCTCGGGTGATAGGTGATAGGTTAAATGCCCTTTTTGTAAAACTTTTCCGAGTTTGAATTAAAAAACGTCACCTTAAAGGCGGCGTTTTTTAATTCCTTTTTCCTAAACTTTTACAGAAACGGGGTTCAACCTATCACCTATCACCATAAAAGACTGATAATCAAGGATGGCATTTTTTCGACACCCTCTTTTTATTTATTTCATGCAATAAAGTTTTATCTGTTACTTTTCTCTTGAAAGAAAAGTAACCAAAAGTTCAAGGCTTAACCGGCTGGGCTACTCCGGGCAAAGACTACGCTGTCGCCTGCGAAACTCGCTTGCGCTCAGACAGCGCAGGCTCCGGACGCTCCGTCTTTGCCCTTCGCTTGACGCCCATCCGCTTAGGCCTTTCCAAGAAAGCTCCGCTTTCTCTCGGGATGGCCGACACCGCCTCTTATATAAGCATAGCTACCAGTATCTGCATCCCCCCAAGCCTCCTCCGCCTCTCTTTTGCCGTCTGCTGAAACAGGCGGCATCGGCCATCCCCAAAGGGCCGTCAGGCTCTACTTCCGGCCTAAGCTGGTGAGCGTCAAGCGCAGAGACCGCAGTGAGCGTCCGGAGCGTCTGCTGTCTGAGCGAAGCGAGTTTCAGACGCGACAGCGAACGAAGGGAACGGAGTAGCGAAGCAGGTTCGGCCTTGATCCTTTGGTTACTTTCGGATCAAGCCGAAAGTAACAGAAAAGCTATGCTTTAGCCCCCCTAACCCATAGCCTTAGCCCCCCTAAAGCTATGAGTTACGGTTCGCCGAGCGCCCCGACGATCTCCCGCACCTGGGCAGGGGTGTAGGAACGCGAACCGGGCAGCTTGCCAAGCTCGGCAAGGCGGACGGCGAGGCCGGGATAATGGTCGATCCACCCGACCAGCTTCCGGTAGGCGGCCTTGGGGGTCAGGCAGGGGTTGTAGAGTTGTGCCAGCTCCGTACGGCCGTAGCTGCGGATGCGGAAATCAGTCTGTTTTTCCATGTCTTTCTTGTTTGATTTATTTCTACGAATATACAAAAAAACAATGAATTTCAAGCTGTTTCAGGTGATAAAAAATATAGTTTTTCTATAATAGAACACCATATAAGCCGGAATAAATTAGTCTTAAAAAATATAACACGCAACTTTTCACCTCTCATTTTACCCTACAATGCGCACCTTCCACACCCCGTTTTTCCCCTATAACACGCATCTTTCCGGCAGAACTCCCCGCAACTCCCCCTTACGCGCAACGGCACAAGATGAGGGTGTTATCTTTGTTGTACCGGAAAGGGAAGAAAGGCAGGGCAGCTTCACCGGAACGGTATCGGTTTTTCATCCTAATTATCAACTTTAAAATCAAACAGACATGATTCGTTACAAGAAGTATCAGAACCAGACCAAGTCCACCCCGCTCAGCGGCAAGTGGCTGGCAAGGGCGGTGGCAGACGAGACGCTCGACACGCGCGCTTTGGCCGAACACATGGCCAAGCACAACACGCCGTATTCGCAAGGCGCGATCCACGGGGTCCTCAAAGACATGACCTCCTGCATCAAGGAGTTGCTGCTCGACGGCAAGAACGTGAAGCTGGACGACCTCGCCATCTTCGGCGTGGGGATCCGCGGGAAACCTGCCGACACGTCGAAAGACTGGTCGGTCACTACCAACGTGGTCGGGCTGCGCCTCAAATGCCGCGCCACCGGAACCCTCGCCATCAACCAGCTGAAACTCGAAGCGCAGCTCAAGGAGCTTTCACCTTACGACATCGAAGGTGGCAATACCGGCGGTGGCGGCGAGGAGGAACGGCCGGGAGAACTTTAAGCAATCGACAAGAGAAGCCAAGAGAGACACAAACAAAGTCATGTGTCAAAAACTTCTCATAAATCATAATTCATAAATCTCATAATCCACAATTTCATGGAAGAAAAGAACGAAAAGAAATCCGTCTGGGGGATCATCCTCAAAGTAATCATCGTCGTGGCTACGGCCATCGGTAGTGCCTTCGGCGTTACGGCCTGCATATAAAGGACAGGGAGAGCCGCACATGAGACGCATCACGCTATTCATCATCCATTGCAGCGCCACGCGCTGCGGGCAGCCTTACTCGTTCGAGGATTGCCGCCGGGACCATATCGACGGCCGGCACTTCCGCGACATTGGCTACCATTACTACATCACACGCGACGGCCGGGTACATCCCGGCCGGCCGCTCTCCCTGGAGGGGGCGCACTGCTTCGGTCACAACCGCCACAGCATCGGCATCTGCTACGAAGGGGGACTGGACGGCAAAGGCCTCCCGGCAGACACTCGCACGCCTGCCCAGAAGGCAGCCCTCACGCAGTTGTTGCAAGAGCTGGGGCACCACTTCCCGGCAGCTCTCACCGTAGGACACCGCGACTTGAACCCCCAAAAGGCCTGTCCTTCGTTCGACGCAGCGAAAGAATACAAGAAAGACGCACCCCGTGGGAGGCCCTGAGGCCTCCGCGGGAGTGCGTCTCATTTACGCGGTGTTGTTATTGTGCGCGTTTTCCCTATTCTATTTTCCAGCCGGAGTCTCTTCACCGACTTTCAACGGGGTGATGTTATTCTCGGCCCCCGGATAGCCGATGTTCTGGTTGATAACGCCACCGGTGTTGGAAGTGATAGAACCTTCCGGAATCGGCCAAAGAACATGATGTGTACTGAAACGATATTCAGCATAGTTTGTCTTTACCCCTTTGTTATAGAAATTGTTCTTGGCAGAAACCCAGTCGAAATAGAAGTTCACGCCAGAATCCTTACAGTTTACACCCGTACCTTTCGGACCTGAGAAATTATCCAATTTGTAGACATGACCGCCAAATACTTCACATGCTTTGCCCGTCAAAGCATACACATATGAAATACGGGAAAGTTCCACATGACGGTTTTCTTCGTAATACAACTCACGTGCACGTTCGTCCAGAACCGCACCGATATTGATATCCGAAGCAGTCAGAGGTGCTGCACCGGCACGCTGGCGCACCACGTTTATCATATTGGCAGCCTCCTGTTTCATATCTTTCCAATAATAACATTCGGCCAACATCAGATAAACCTCTGCCGAACGATAGATATACCAGGGAGTTTCACCCCCTCTGCGGTCTGTCGTCACGGAAGGATCCGGAACAAACGTTTTATAATGAGGCCACTGGAACCAACAACGAATAGAATCCGAAACCGACATACCTGCTGGTTTAATCGGGTGTTTACCATACCATTCCGTACCTTTAAGCGCCGGAGCATTATAATAAAGATCGAACACTCCTCTCCAGCTATCGCGGTTATATACACCCCGCAAGTCATTCTTTTCCTTTTCCGTCCAGATATCATACTGGTAATAATTGGTCGGACGGCAAGTTCCGATACCACGACCTACATTGGCATCATTGTCCAATTCCGTTCCTTTGGCTTCACTTGCCGGCACAATAGACATACCCGTTTTGCCATCAGGAGTCTTAATCGATCCATTCGCCCAATAAGGTGTAGCGTTACGCATCGTATTGATCCTGTCACGACCTTCTACCTCCGGATAAGAAACAACATACAGAATACCTTCCGTATTCGACATATCCATTTTTGCTTCCACACTGTGCAAATCATGCATCAAATTCGTATTCGGCTTTGTTTTGTTTGTCGTAAAACGTTCAGTCATCAAAGGGTTGGCGGCGACAACTTCTTTACCGATTTCGATCGCTCTGTCAAAATGCCCCAAAGACATACAAACTTTCATCAACAATACACCACAAGCCCATTTGGAAGGTTTTCCTCTATCGACCTTCTCCGGTACCCACTGATAAGCGAACTCCATATCTTTTTCCATCTGTTCCAGAATGCTCCAACGGTCATACGTATAGAAATCCACTTTCGGTGTTTCAATCTCCTGGCTCAGATAAGGAACATCTCCAAACAGATGCGTCAACTTGTAATAACGATATGCACGCTGGAAATAGGCGGCACCCCGTACCGCGTTTTCTTCAGCTTCATCTTTAAACGTCGCATTTTTCATACGATTCAAGACGATATTGGCGTATTTAATCCCTTTGAATCCCTCATCCCAATACCATCCGATCTTGTTTTTATTCACATCATTTGCAGTACGGCTCGGTAACAGATCCGCATCCATATCCATCAAAGGACCTGATTTATCGGTCGTACCTGTGACAGCCAAGTCTGTCGTATACATATCGGTTGTGATCGGAGCACCGTCTCCGAAAAACTCATGACGCATATTACGTTCACAAGCTACCAATGCAGCATACAAACCATCTGCATCCACATATGTATTTTCCGGAGTATAGATAGACAAAGGCTTCGGTTCCAACCAACTATCGCTACAAGAATTTAACAAAGGCAATCCGGCGACCGCCAAAATAAGACATTTCTTTATATGTTTCATTATTCAATCTCCTCTTTTATAAAGTAAAGTTTACACCAATATTAAATGTTCTCGGAACCCACAAGTCATTTTTATCCGGATCTTCTTCAGGATCTCTGAATGTATATCCAGACAATACGAACGGATTACGCACGCTTAAAGACAAACGCATGTTCTGTACGGAAACCTTCTTCAAAAAGTTCTTCGGGACATTGTAGGAAAGAGAGATATTTTCCATACGCACAAAAGACTTGTTCACGTAATGGTTACCCAGGTTTTTCGATCCCAGACGTCCATATTCATTCGTCGGATTATCGACAGTCCAGCGCTCGATATCCAAAGCACTTCGACGGTCTGCCAATTCAATGGCGTTTGCAGCCGGATTGAATGTACCGTATGTTCCGATATGAGAATACATCATGAAAGACAAAGAGAAGTCTTTATAAGTGAACTCATTTCTCCAAGACAGGTAGAAACGGGGAGTCTTGTACTTCTGAAACACTTTATCCTGATCATTCAATACTCCATCGCCATTCTGGTCTACATATTTGAAGTCACCTGGCTTATTTCCATATTTGGCCGCTTCTTCCTCTTCTCCCAGCTGCCATACACCATCACCTTCGTAATCCCAGATCTGGTCGGGGTCATGACCGATAAACCACTTGTTTTTGTAGTCGTCAGCTTCCTTCTGACCGATAACATTTCCGTTTTCATCCTTGATGTCCTCCATATCTCCGTAAAGATGTTTGATCTTACGACGGTTGAAAGAGAAAGTAACGCTCGAACTCCAGTTAAAGTCCTTTCTGCTCATCACATCGCCATTCAGAGACAATTCGAAACCACGGTTTGTCAAAGCACCCAAGTTTGCCTTTACATCAGAGAAACCGGTGATATTCGGCAAAGAACGTTTAACCAACAAGTCGTTCGTTTCAGACATATAGGTTTCCATAGAACCTCTCAATCTGTCGTTGAACAAAGAAAAGTCCAAACCGATATTATAAGAACCGGTACGCTCCCATTTCAAAGCCGTGTTCCCCATGTGGTCTACATAGACCTGTGATGTCACATAGATATTACCATTCTGATCGATAAACGGACTCAAAGATGATTTCAGCCATGCCAATGCTTCATACTGACCGATATCACGGTTACCGTTCTGTCCCCATGAGAAACGCAACTTACCGTAATTCAACCAATCGCTTGCCGGTTCCATAAATTTCTCGGAAGTGAAAACCCATCCTAAAGCGACAGCAGGGAAAGTCGCACGCGGGTTCATCATACCAAAAGCAGAATAACCGTCACGACGAACAGAAGCCGTTACCATATATTTATCCTTATAAGAATAATACAAACGTCCCATCAAAGCATCGCCCGTTCTATATGTATCCTGGTTTTTACCATCATCTTGCAAGAAAGACAAAACAGTCCCGGCTCCCATATTATGATAACCCAGTAAATCGCTCGGTGAGAAGTTCTGAGCACTTACATAAGTATCCCAATATTGTCCTTTCTCTGCATTCGCCAATAAAGTCACTTCAAAATTATGTCCTCCATTAAATTGATGTTTCCAACGGATGATATTATCCAGTAACCAGTTAAAGCTTTTTGAATTTCTACGCTCTGCATATCCGCCTTTTCCTGCCCATTCAGGATGTTCAGCAGATTCATGTTTCATAAATTCATACCACTTATATTTCGGGGTATAGTTCATCTGATACTCAATTCCAAACGGAAGTTTAACAATCGCATAAATATTTGCATTCAGTGTATGTTCTATTTCGCGTTTGTCACGGTACATATTATCGAAAAACGGATTCTTGCCATTGTTGTCACCGGAAGGATACATCCGATACGGGCTGTCCGGATCATCGATATCATTTGTAGTATAAGGAGAGTTATTTGTTCGTTGGGTAACATCGGCAGCCTGTGCTCCTTTGTCTTTAGTAGCGAACTGGGAAGTCAAACCGATAGTCAGGAAGTTGGTTACTTTCGATTCCAAGTTCAAACGGGTACGGAAGTTCTTAAAACGATCGCCTACGCGAATGCCTTCGCGATCAGCATATCCTAAAGACCAATAATAAGAAAGATCCTCTTTCTTATTGCTTATACTGGCTGTATAATCCTGCTGCAAAGCTGTTTGAAAAACAATATCATCCCAATTTGTTTCAACACCGTTCAAATAGTTTTCAATTTCAATAGTCTTGAAATCTAGACGGCCCAACCAAGTTGTCAGCATTTCCTGTTCGGAAGGCAAAGTCGTTACTGGAGTTGACTGGTCATAATTATACCAAGTCAACGAACGGATCAACCCCAAGAGCGCCTAACTGACGCGGATCCGTAAATTTACCCGGTACCTTTGCCATTTCTTCCGGAGTCAGTTTACCTTCTTGATAATCTTTACGGAATTGGATAAATCCGGGACCATCCAAAGCCGCCGGAATACGTGAAGGCTGTGCGAAACCGACATTTGCATTGAAAGAGACAACCGGTTTGCCTGTTTTACCTTTTTTAGTCGTGATGGCAACTACACCATTCGCAGCTTTTGCACCATAAACAGCTACGGAACTGGCATCCTTTAATACGTCTACAGACTGGATATCCATCGGATTGATATCAGACAAATCACCGTCATAAATAACTCCGTCTAAAACCAACAAAGGAGAAGATCCTGCAGTTAGCGTATTTTTACCACGTACCTGCAAATTAGCCGTACCGGCAGCATCTGTCGAAATACCGATAGAAAGTCCGGAAGCACTTGCACGCAAAAGATCCTGTACAGAACGGGGAGTTTCCTTTTCCATGTTTTCCGCTTTTACAGTCGAAATAGCACCGGTCAAGTCTTTTTTCTTTGCCGTACCGTAACCGATAACAACAACTTCCTCCAGTTCTTCCGTGTCTTCTTTCATCGTCACATCGATCATTTTTTGGTTTCCAACCGTAATGTTCTGTGACAAATATCCGATATAAGAAAATGTAACAATAGCTTTGCTGCCATTAACAGTCAGGCTATATTTTCCATCCACATCCGTAATAGAACCATTTGTAGTGCCCTTTTCCATTACGTTCACACCGATCAGAGGTTCACCCGTCTGATCCTTAACAACACCGGTTATTGTCTGCGACTGCGCATAGGCCTCGCCAACAACCATCCCCAAAAACAGCAATAAGATACTAAGTCGGGGCAAGAAACTAAAAACACGATTCCTCATACAATTTTTCAGTTTAGTATTAAGTTTGATAGTTTATATTAGAATTTATAGATTCCCATAACAATCAATATGACAAATTTATTCACTGCAAATGTGTGCGTTAACACATCCACTTAAAACCATGTTATCCCATTCAAATGATGACCTAAATAGGAAACTATTCAATATTATTCATGTCGTTTTATATTCTCGATAAGCAAACAACTTTTTGTAAACCAAGAATTAAAAAACACATATCCCAACATTCATCACATGTCCATAACATAATTGTCCTAAGTTAATAGCAAATTACACTGTCTAAATTAAATTGATCAAAAGAATATTCATTTTGGACGCCAAAGATATTGACTTAAATTGAATAATCATAAATATATATTCCTTTTTTTTGAAAAAAGTAACAACCTTCTACGATTCAACGTATTACAAAAAATTTTTATAAAAACGTTCTTTGCGACAATATCTTCCCAGCCGTTCAGCAAATAGCCATCACTCATGCGGTTTGCTATTTTTATTCTGAGTACTGGCTAAACTTCACATTCTGTCATATCCACAAAAAAATCAACAAACACACATAATTATATAACCCATTTTTTCGTTAGAAACAGAATAAAGGGACTGACGTATTGTCACACTTCCTGCCACCTGAACTTTTACAAACCGATCCTTGTTACTTTGGCATACGATTTGTAGAACAGTTAATGCAGCTCGAAAGAGAAAAGCAAGTACAGGAAAATAATAACAATTAAAATAGTAGAAAATTATGGGAAAAATTATCGGAATCGACTTAGGAACAACCAATTCTTGTGTTGCCGTATTGGAAGGTAACGAACCGGTTGTAATTGCAAACAGCGAAGGTAAAAGAACGACTCCTTCAATCGTTGCATTTGTTGAAGGTGGTGAACGTAAGGTTGGTGATCCTGCAAAACGTCAGGCTATCACAAATCCGGAAAAAACAATATTCTCTATCAAACGTTTCATGGGGGAAACCTATGATCAGGTTCAGAAAGAAATCAGTCGAGTACCTTATAAAGTAGTTCGTGGTGACAACAACACACCACGTGTCGATATCGAAGGACGCCTTTATACTCCTCAGGAAATTTCTGCAATGGTACTTCAGAAGATGAAGAAAACAGCTGAAGACTATTTAGGACAGGAAGTAACGGAAGCCGTTATCACCGTTCCGGCATACTTTAGCGACGCACAGCGTCAAGCGACTAAGGAAGCTGGTGAAATTGCAGGCTTGAACGTTCGCCGTATCGTAAACGAACCGACTGCCGCATCTTTGGCTTACGGTTTGGACAAAACGAACAAAGACATGAAGATCGCCGTATTCGACTTGGGTGGCGGTACATTCGATATTTCTATCTTGGAATTAGGAGACGGTGTGTTTGAAGTAAAATCCACAAACGGTGACACTCACTTGGGTGGTGACGACTTCGACCATGTGATCATCGACTGGTTGGCTGAAGAGTTCCTGCGCGAAGAAGGCGTCGACCTGCGTAAAGATCCGATGGCTTTGCAACGTTTGAAAGAAGCGGCCGAAAAAGCTAAGATCGAATTGTCAAGCACGACAAGCACGGAGATTAACCTGCCGTATATCATGCCGGTAAACGGTGTTCCAAAGCATTTGGTCAAGACACTGACACGTGCAAAATTCGAACAGCTTGCAGACAGTCTGATCCAGGCTTGTATCGAACCATGCCGTCAGTCTTTGAAAGATGCAGGTTTGAGCACTTCCGACATCGACGAAGTCATCCTCGTAGGTGGTTCGACACGTATTCCGGCTGTACAGGCCATCGTTGAGAAGTTCTTCGGCAAGGCTCCTTCAAAAGGTGTTAACCCGGACGAAGTGGTAGCTGTAGGTGCTGCTATCCAGGGGGGTGTATTGACAGGTGAAGTAAAAGACGTTCTGTTGCTCGATGTTACTCCGTTGTCACTGGGTATCGAAACAATGGGTGGTGTAATGACCAAGCTGATCGAAGCCAATACGACTATCCCTACCAAGAAGTCTGAAACATTCACAACTGCTGTTGACAACCAGCCTTCTGTAGAAATCCACGTATTGCAGGGTGAACGTTCACTGGCTAAAGACAACAAATCGATCGGCCGTTTCCACCTCGACGGAATTCCAGCCGCACAACGTGGCGTTCCTCAGATCGAAGTTACTTTCGATATCGATGCAAACGGTATCCTGAACGTATCGGCTAAAGACAAAGGAACCGGCAAAGTACAGAGTATCCGTATCGAGGCTTCCAGCGGCTTGAGCGACGACGAAGTAAAACGTATGAAAGAAGAAGCTCAGGCTAATGCCGAAGCAGACAAGAAGGAAAAAGAACGCATCGACAAACTGAACCAGGCCGACAGTATGATCTTCCAGACCGAAAAACAGTTGAAGGATCTAGGCGACAAACTCCCGGCTGACAAGAAGGCTCCTATCGAAACAGCCCTGAACAAGCTGAAAGAAGCTCACAAGGCTCAGGACATTGCTGGTATCGATGCAGCTATGGCAGAACTGAACAGCGTATTCCAGGCAGCAAGCCAGGAAATGTACAATGCCCAGAACGCCCAAGGTGGCGCACAACCGGGTCCTAACTTCGGTCAACAAACTGGTGGCAACGCCAGCAACAACAAGCAGGATGGCGGTGTAACGGATGTTGACTTTGAGGAAGTGAAGTAAACATATATTTTCACATAACACAAAAAAAGTGATTGTCGGAAATAACCGACAATCACTTTTTTTGTGTTCAAATCCGAAATCCTATCAGGGAAATATCACTTGATCTCAAACGTATCCGCGTCCTTCCATGCAGGAAACTTCCCCCTTAGATCTTCCAGGTCTGCACGGGTAAGCGTACATGTGCGAGTGACCTCCTCACGCTTGCCGGCATCCGCCAGCTTTTTCCCTTTCGGAGAGAAGATCATGGAATCGCCCCGGTAGACAAAGCCCTTACCGTCGATCCCTACCCGGTTCACCCCGCAGACATACGCCATATTTTCCATTGCACGTGCCTGGAGCAACGTCTTCCAAACTTTTTTACGCGCCTCGGGCCAGTTGGCGACATAGATCAACAGATCGTATTCGTTGTCCACGTTCCGGCTCCAAACCGGGAAACGAAGATCATAGCAAACTTGCAAACAGATATTCCAGTCCTTATACCGTACGATCGTCCGTTTATCCCCGGCTGTGAAATGCTGGTCTTCACCCGCCATCCGGAACAAATGCCGCTTGTCATACAAATAAGTTTCACCTTCGGGCGTGACGAAAAATGCACGGTTGAAATATTTCCCGCCTTCTTTTGCAATGAAACTACCTGCCACAGCAAGCTTATATTTCTTCGCCCACCCCTTTATAATAGGGATAGTAGGCCCGTCCATCGTGTCGGCCAGCTTTTCCACATCCATAGAAAAACCCGTTGTAAACGTTTCCGGCAAAACGGCTATGTCCGTCTTACCGCTGACCCGCCGGAGCAGTTCTCCATAATAACCCAGGTTTTCATCTCTGTCCTCCCAAATAATATGAGACTGGACCATACTGATACGCAAATTGTCTGCCATGATATTAAATTTGAACAAAGTTTTCCGGGTGACAAGCTGTCACTCCTCTGTAATGCTCACGGATATCACGGATATCTTTATCCGCATCACCCGTAGGATAGAATACCCCTTTAAAACCGGCCTCTTTCTTTTTGTAATCGAAATAAGCCATCAGGATAGGCACGTTGGCTTTCTGTGCAATATAGTAAAATCCCTTCTTCCAGTCATTCACCCGCTTGCGTGTACCTTCAGGAGTTACGGCCAGCTGGAATTCTTTCCGCCGATTGAACTGGCCAACCATCTGGTCCGTCACCGAAGTCCGCTTACTGCGGTCAACAGGTACTCCGCCCAACCAGTCGAACAACAGGTTGAACGGAAAAAAGAACCATTCCTTTTTAATCAGGAAACTGGCGTTACGGCCAATCGAGGTATAAAACAGTTTTCCTACGATAAAATCCCAATTGCTGGTATGCGGAGCCACACATATCACACATTTAGGCACATCCTCCACTACCGGCCCAAGTTTCCAGCCAGCCAAGCGAAGAAGTGCCTTACTTATAGCTTTCTTCATTCTTTACATTCTATTTGCTCAACTCTCCGATTTCAGTTGCTATTGCGTTTATTTCCGTTTGCAGGTCCGCCCGCAATTTACAATAATATTCTTTCACCCGTTTCTTGTTTTCTTTTCCGTCCGGACGGTTGGCACGGCGAATAAATTCATCTTGCATATCAAGTACTCTCGCCATCACCACGTCGGCTTTCTCCGAATTGACACCCGGAAGATACAGCTTACAAAACAAAGCTTCCGAAAACAAATCGCCAGCCACATAGCTGATGTCTTTCTTTAAAATTCTTCTTTTAGCCATAGTTGTTTACATTAAAATATCTACAAATCTACATAATTCATTCATTAAACAAGCCCTATAGTTGAAAAAAAGACAAAAATTCGTATCTTTGCCACCCTAAAATATCTGATTATAAACAAAATCGTTTATGGATAATACAACAACAACGCCAGAATATCTTTTCGAGAGCAGTTGGGAAGTATGTAATAAAGTTGGCGGTATCTATACCGTCCTTTCAACAAAAGCGCATACGTTGCAACGGTCGTTTAAAGATAAGCTGATCTTTATAGGACCCGATGTGTGGGCCGATACAAACGCTCCCGACTTTATTGAAGAAGATGTTCTGTTTGCTGACTGGAAAACTTATACGAAGACCACAGAAAATCTGAAAGTGAAAGTAGGCCGATGGAATGTCCCGGGGACACCACCTGTAATTTTAGTGGATTTCAAACCTTTCTTCAAAGAAAGAGATTCCTTTTTCTTCTCGATGTGGGAAAGTTTCCGAGTGGATTCGATCCATGCGTACGGTGACTACGACGAGTCTTGTATCTTCGCTTACGCGGTAGGTAAGGTCATCGAAAGTTTTTATCATTTTTACAAGCTGGAAAACAAAAAGGTTGCCGCTCTGTTCAATGAATGGATGCTGGGAATGGGTGCGCTCTACATCAAAAAACAACTCCCCGCCGTCGCAACGCTCTTCACGACACACGCCACATCTATCGGCCGTTCCATCGCCGGAAACAACAAAGCCCTGTATGCTTATATGGATGGCTACAACGGCGACCAGATGGCCGGGGAACTGAATATGGAGGCGAAACATTCGTTGGAAAAACAGACAGCCTTGCATGTGGACTGCTTTACTACCGTGAGCGACATCACTGCCCGCGAGTGCAAACAATTGTTGGACAAAGCACCGGACATCGTCACGCCGAACGGCTTCGAGCCCAACTTCGTCCCGTCCGACAAAGAATACGACAAGAAGCGTATGGCAGCCCGCCGCGACCTACTCAACGTCGCAGAGAAACTGCTCGGATGCCCCATCTCACCGGATGCTTTCCTGGTTTCAACCAGCGGTCGCTACGAATACCGCAATAAAGGTATCGACGTCTTTATCGAAGCAATGAACCGGGTACGCACTTCCGGCAGACTCCAGCGCGAAGTCGTCGCCTTCATCATGGTTCCGGCTTGGGTACGCGATGCACGTGCAGACCTGAAAGAAGTCATCGACAAGAACATACGCACCACCTCCCCCATGCAAATGCCATTCGTCACGCATTGGCTGAATCAGATGGAACAGGACAAGGTGCTGAACTATATCTCCCATGCCGGCTTCACCAATTCAGCGACCGACAAGCTGAAGATCATTTTTGTTCCTTGCTACCTGGACGGACGCGACGGTATCCTCAACAAACCCTACTACGATCTGCTGATCGGTATGGATGCGACCGTCTATCCCTCCTACTACGAACCCTGGGGATACACTCCGCTGGAAAGTATCGCATTCGGGATTCCGACCATTACCACCGATCTTGCAGGTTTCGGTCTATGGGCTAAGAAGCATGTGACAGGCAACAACATCAGTGAAGGCGTAGCCGTCGTGAACCGTGACGATTTTAATTATTTCGAAGTAGCAGATGCCATCACGTCTTCGATCCTGGCACTTGCAGGAAAGGACAAAAAGGAAATGGCAGAGATCCGGAAACGCAGTTTCTGCCTGGCAGCAAAAGCAGAATGGAGCAAATTCATTGTCTACTATGAAGAGGCTTTCAGAATCGCTTTGGAGCATGCAAGCAAAAGAAATAATTAAAATACGCTCATAATAAAACAGATAATCTCTATCTTTGCAACGTTTTAGGCAAAAAAAGAGATGATACAATATTAAAATATAAATTGAAACATTTTAAACTTCACAATAATGAAAATCAAAGCGAATAACGCAAACAGCCCGATTTGGAAAGATGTTTATTCTCATTCTATGCTTCCCGAACAATTACAGCCGTTATACGAAATGGCTACAAACCTATGGTGGGTATGGAACCATGAAGGAGCCAAATTATTCGGTAAGATCGATTCTGAACTTTGGGCATCAACTGAAGGTAACCCAGTACTTTTACTTCAAAGTTTATCCTACAAACGTATTGAGGAAATCCTGGCAGATGACGTCCTGATGGCCGAAATCAAAGCTGTTTACTCAATATTCAAGGATTATGTAAATGTCAAGCCGGATCAGACAAAACCATCTGTTGCCTATTTCAGCATGGAATATGGTTTGACCAACGTGTTGAAAATCTATTCCGGCGGCCTGGGTGTACTGGCCGGTGACTATTTGAAAGAAGCCAGCGACAGCAACATCGACCTGACTGCAGTAGGTTTCTTGTATCGCTACGGTTACTTTACCCAGTCTCTGTCTATGGACGGACAACAGATTGCCAATTACGAACCGCAAAACTTCAACGCACTGCCCCTTACTCAGGTAATGCAGGCTAACGGCGAACCGATGGTATTGGAGGTTCCTTACCCCGGACGCACCGTTTATGCGCACATCTGGAAAGTAAGCGTCGGACGCGTTCCTCTATATTTGATGGATACGGATATTCCCCAGAACAGCGAATGGGATCGCTCCATCACTCACCAGCTGTATGGCGGCGATTGGGAAAACCGTATGAAACAGGAATATCTGCTGGGTATCGGTGGTATCCTGATGCTGAACAAATTAGGAATCAAGAAACAGATTTATCACTGCAACGAAGGACACGCCGCACTGATCAACGCGCAGCGTCTGGTAGACTTCATCCAGAACGACGGTCTGTCATTCAACCAAGCATTGGAAGTCGTACGCGCTTCCGCCCTATACACCGTCCACACACCGGTTCCGGCTGGTCACGACTACTTCGATGAAGGCCTGTTCGGCCGTTATATGGGTGAATTCCCCGGCAAGTTAGGTATCAGCTGGCAGGAATTTATTGACATGGGACGTGAAAATCCAGGCTCCAACGAGAAGTTCTCCATGAGTGTATTCGCTTTGAACACTTGCCAGGAAGCAAACGGCGTAAGCTGGTTGCATGGAAAAGTATCCCAGCGCATGTTCGCTCCGGTATGGAAAGGCTACTTCCCCGATGAGCTGCACGTAGGATATGTGACCAACGGCGTACATATGCCGACTTGGGCTTCTACCGAATGGAAACGTTTCTTTGCAGAACATTTCGACAAGAAGTTCTTCAAAGACCAGTCCAACAAGAAATACTGGGAAGCGATCCAGAATGTTGCCGACGAAGAAATTTGGTCTATCCGCAAGACATTGAAGAACAAACTGATTACATATATCAAGAATCAATACAAGACAAACTGGCTGAAAAACCAAGGAGATCCTGCAAAGGTTGTCTCCATCCTGGACAAAATCAACCCGAACGCCTTGCTGATCGGTTTCGGCCGCCGTTTCGCAACTTACAAACGTGCCCACCTGCTGTTCACAGACCTGGACCGTCTGGCCAAGATCGTAAACAACGAACAATATCCGATCCAGTTCGTATTCACCGGTAAAGCCCACCCGGCCGATGGTGGCGGACAGGGCTTGATCAAACATATTGTCGAGATTTCCCGCCGTCCGGAATTCTTAGGAAAGATCATCTTCCTGGAAAACTACGATATGCGTCTGGCTCGTCACCTGATCGCAGGTGTCGATGTTTGGTTGAACACTCCGACCCGTCCTCTGGAGGCATCCGGTACATCCGGCGAAAAAGCAGAGATGAACGGTGTCCTGAACTTCTCCGTATTGGACGGATGGTGGTATGAAGGTTATAAACAGGGTGCAGGTTGGGCATTGACCGACAAGCGTACTTACGAAAACCAGCAGTATCAGGATCAGCTGGATGCCGCTACTATCTACCACATACTGGAAACAGAGATTATCCCGACTTACTATGCAAGAAACAGCAAGGGTTACTCTCCCGAATGGATCCAGTACATCAAGAACTCGATGTCCGAAATCGCTCCCGACTATACGATGAAACGTATGTTGGACGACTATATCGACCGCTTCTACAACAAGTTGGCAACCCGTTCCGCTCACTTGCACGAAAACGGCTTTGCCGAAGCCAAAGCAATCGCTGCCTGGAAAGAAGAAGTGGCAGAACATTGGGATAGCTTCCAGGTAGAATCGTTTACATGCAGCCAGGACTTGGCCATCGACGGTCCGGTTGTCGGCAAAGAATATAACTTCAATCTGGTTATCGACCGCCATGAACTGAAAGGTATGTTGGGAGCAGAAATGGTTGTCACAAAAGAAAATCCGGATAACCATCAGTTGGAATTACTGGCGACAGAACAATTCAAGCTGATAAAAGAAGAAGGTTCCAAACTGTTCTTCGAACTGAAAACAGCTTCAAGCGAAGCAGGCCTTCACAAGATGGGCTTCCGCGTTTACCCTGTGAACAAAGAATTGCCTCATCGCATGGACTTCGCTTTCGTCCGCTGGATCCAGTTGTAATCAAGACAAGCAAAACAATAATTAAGAAAGAGGGTGTGCATGACACATCCTCTTTTTTTATGCAGATACTAAAGCTATGCTTTACAGTGGCTAACCCTATGAGTTACGAGCACTAACCAATAGGGTTACGGACACCGACCAATAGGGCCCCATACAGTCCGCTTGAAAGACAGAAAATCAAAAAAGGGAAGTCGCACGACAGGCAACTTCCCTTTTCAAGCTGATATAGATTTTTTTTAGGTTTAGAAAGCGTAATCCAAACTTAAGCCAAACACTTTATTGGTACGGCTATAAACATTCACTCCGGGGAGATTTGTACCGCAATAATTCTCCGATTTCTTTGTATAATCATGATAATTTGTCCACATATACCCCACATTCAATGCCATCTTTTCGCTCAACATCACCTTGGCTCCAAAACCCAGCGAATAAGAGTCACAGGAAAAACTAACATCACTTTGGAAATTATCAGACAAACCATAATCCGTAATTTGAGCGCCACCACTAATGGTCAATCTCTTGATCACGTCCCATTCTATACCAAACAGATACTCATTCGTACCTCTTTCCAGTTCTTTCTGTTTTCCACCGGCCATGCCCGCTTTCTTGTCATCAAAGAAATGATACTCTACAGAAGCCTTCAACATGGGTAAAAACTGATAAGAGGCTGCCACCGAAAGCATGGAAGGAATATCGTTCGGCGTATTCACACCGTGCTTGTAAGGGCCGATCAAGTCTTCCGCACTATCAGGATAATCCAACTTCTTGGTATTGTTTTCGATGTTCAAGTTCGTCTTAAACTCATATTTAGCCCCGAAATTGAATTTACCATATTTGACATCGACGCCCAAAACCGGTGTCAGCCCCCAACCTGTCTGGTCGCAATCCAAAGCCAAATTCATCAAGTCTGTTCCACCAAAATCCTTTTTCAGCTTCGCATCCAGATACCCGTCATAGTTTCCTGAAAAATAGTTCATCCGGCCTCCGGCAAAGGCAGAAAGCCAATCCGTGATCTTGTATGACAAGCCAAGTTGCAGAGAATAAATATACTGTTTTCCGTCCATCGCACTGTTAATAGTATACATATCCGGCGTAACGATGGGACTTTTACCGCCCGTCTTTATATACTTTCCCAGACTTTCCTGGAATATACCAGCCATAGCTGCCGATTCGAACATCGGCAGGCCATCGTCAAACGATGCCTTACCGCCCCCACCCGTAATGGCAAAGAAACCGGAGATGGTCCAATCTCCTTTTTTGTAAGCCGCAAAAACACTCGGAATCACAGGAGCGGCTGCCTTTCCTTTGTAATATTTTTTATAGGGAACATCGCTTACTGTCGGCACTTTATTTACCGGGTCAAAACCATTGTATGTACCAAAAGAGGCATCTATATCCCTAGTCTGGAAAGCACTTTGGATACTCACACCGACACGGAAACCGTCTGTCGGCAAGAAAGAAAGACCCGCCGGGTTAGACAAAGCACCATCTATGTCAATTGCAGCACCTCGCGAAAGTGACCTTAAAAAGGCTGCATGCTGATTCGTATTCGTCAAATATCCACCAGCGAAAGAAACCAAAGGCATCATCATCAATGCCGCACCTACTACTACTTTTTTCTTCATGTTTTACTTTTCTTAATTACAAAACGGCGGCAAAGATAAATACTTTTTTCAAACATTGCACACTTTTGATAAAAATGTGCCGCACAAAATCACACATATTGTGCAATATATATTCTTCCCAATTGTCAACAATCAATTGTCAATTGTCAATTAAAAAGGTATCTTTGCACCCGAAAAGGAATGTCTCCTTTTCCGTGTGCTTGCTAAACCACGTACTAAAAACAAGGAAGATATGAAACATAAAAAAGAAGCCGCTTTGGTATGCTTCTCCGGTGGACAAGACTCCACGACCTGCCTGTTCTGGGCCAAGAAGCACTTTTCTCGCGTAGAAGCCGTATGTTTTACATACGGGCAAAAACATTCCCTAGAAATAGAGGTTGCACGAAAAATTGCAGCCGATGCCGACGTCCCCTTCCAACTGTTGGACGTGTCGTTGATCAGCCAGCTCGATCCGAACTGTTCGCTGACAAACACCGGCATTTCAATGGATCAGGAAAAACCGGCAGACAGCTACCCGAACACCTTCGTTCCGGGACGTAACATGGTATTCCTGACCTTCGCAGCGATCCTGGCACGCAGCAAAGGAATCTTCAACTTGGTAACCGGAGTGTCGGAAGCCGATTTCAGCGGTTATCCCGATTGCCGCGATACATTCGTCCGCTCCCTCAACGTCACCCTGAACCTGGCGATGGACGAACAGTTCGTGATCCACACGCCCCTGATGGACCGAGACAAAAGCGAAGTGTGGGAACTTGCGGACGAATTAGGAGTCTTCGACCTTGTACGGACCCAGACCCTCACCTGCTACAACGGCATCATGGCAGAAGGCTGCGGGCATTGCCCCGCCTGCAAACTACGCCGCGAAGGTTTGGAGAAATATTTAAAAAGACGCCAATAAACCATCGTTTACAAGAATAACAAAAAGACATCATGGATACAAGAAAAGATGAAAACGAACTACATCTGTTAGGCGGTTCAACCGTATACAAACAGGACTATGCCCCGGAAGTACTGGAAGCGTTTACAAACAAGCATCCGGACAATGATTACTGGGTACGCTTCAACTGTCCGGAATTTACAAGCCTCTGTCCGATCACCGGCCAGCCGGACTTTGCAACCATCTACATCGATTATATTCCCGATATAAAAATGGTGGAAAGCAAGAGCTTGAAATTATATCTGTTCAGTTTCCGCAACCACGGGGCTTTCCATGAGGATTGTGTCAATATCATCATGAAAGACCTTATCCGCCTGATGGCTCCAAAATACATCGAAGTAACCGGTATCTTCACTCCGCGCGGCGGAATCAGTATTTACCCGTATTGCAATTACGGCCGGCCGGGCACTAAATATGAACAACTGGCGGAACAACGGCTTTTCAACCATCATGCGAAATAAAAAAGCACGCACAGCTTTTCCATTAACCTGCCAATTAGATGTAAGCGTATTTTATCCTCGACAACGCCGGGAACCGAATACACTTACATCTATTTTTTATTTCTTAATTTCCTGTTTTCGATTTTATAGTCTTAATTAATCCATTACCTTTGCAAGCAATAAATTCTAAACCTATATATAAAACAATTTAGACCATGAACAAAAGCATTACAATGAAGACTGCTTTGGCAGCATTGGCTTGTACAGCTTGTGTCAGTGCAAGCGCGCAAAAACAGTACCCCGAACAGGAAAAAATGAAACCGGGAATGTCTGAATACTGGACTCCGCAACCGAAAGTAGTCACTCCGGGTGACATCAAGACAAACAGCGCCCCTTCCGATGCCATCGTCCTGTTTGACGGAAAAGACCTTTCCGCTTGGCAAAACGCTAAGGGCGGCCCCGCCGAATGGATCGTAAAAGACGGCGTTTTCACTGTAGACAAGAAGAAAGGCGACATCCTGACAAAACAGAAATTCGAGAACTTCCAGTTGCATATCGAATGGTGCGTACCGGAAAACATCACCGGCACAAGCCAAGGACGCGGCAACAGCGGCATCTTCCTGCAAGACATGTATGAAATCCAGGTGCTGGATTGCTATAACAACGAGACATACGTGAACGGACAGACCGGCAGCGTTTACAAACAGACGCCTCCTTTGGCAAATGCCATGCGCAAGCCGGGTGAATGGAATGTTTACGATATTATCTATTCCGCTCCTATCTTCAAGGAAGACGGTACTTATCGTGTTCCGCCGCGTGTTACGGTTATCCAGAATGGCATCGTATTGCAGAATAACACGACTATCCTGGGTACAACGGAATATATCGGTTTCCCGAAAGTCGTAAAACACGGAGCAGGTCCGATCCGTTTGCAGTCTCATGGTGACCCCAGCGAACCGATCAGCTTCCGTAATATTTGGATCAGAGAAATGTAAATTCAGGTGAAAGGTGAAAGGTGAAAGTTAAAAAGAAATATAAATCAAACTTTTAACTTTCACCTTTCAACTATTTAGTCAAGTGTCAGATTAAACTCGTCTTTCAACTTAGCCAAAACCGGATTTATGTTTAGTAGGTGTTCATACTTCTCTGCTGATGTATAGGCCAAATGTTTTTGGTTCGTTTCATCTATACGGACACGCATCTGAATACGGGTATTCTTCAACTGCATCCGCAGATAACTCAATATATCGATACAATTATTCGTCAACTCATCCTGTTGGCCGGGGTTATGCACACAGACTTCAAAATAATAATTATCCTGCAAGACCGGCTTGCAATTGATCATCGTATTTTTCAGATATACCTTCTTGTCGATAGCGGAAGCATACGCATCCCAATAATGAACCAATGCTTCCTGGCTGAAAGGACTTTGCATTTCCTGTACCACGGTAGCAGTCTGTGTCGCAGCCTGCGCTTTCGGATGCTCTACGCCAATCTCCTTAATGGATGTACCGAACTGGGGCGGACGCGCCACTCTCTTGGGCGCCGATGCCGGAGGGGCCTGCGGAATAAGAGTCGGAGAAGGCGGCACATGAGTGGAAACGACCTGCTGGCGGGGAGTCGCTCCGGTCATTTCCTGCGGAGATTGTACCGGACGTTGCAAAGGAGGGGCAGATTGTACGGTATATGTCTGCTGAGCCGCCACAGCCTGGCCTGCTTGAGCAGGTGCCTGGCCCTGCCCGTTGGAGGCTATCGGCTCAATCAGCCCTTTTTTTTTATCATCGGCCGGTTGTCCGGCACTGCTTAACTGACAAAGCTGGATAAGCGTAAGTTCCAACAACAGGCGTTTATTCCGGCTGGCCCGGTAATTCAGGTCACATGTATTTGCCAGCTCGATCGCCTTGAACAACAACCCGTCGGAACAGCGCTTCGCCATCTCCTTATAACGTTCACGGATAGAAGCGCCGACCTCGAACAGGATCAAAGTAGCCTCATCCTTGCAGACCAGCAAATCACGGAAATGCGATGCCAGGCCAGTTATGATATTCTGCCCGTCAAATCCTTTGCTCAATATATCGTTCAAGATCAGGATGGCAGACCGGACGTTCCCGGAAAGCATCGCATCCGTCAACCGGAAATAATATTCGTAATCCAGGACGTTCAGGTTATCGATAACAGCCTGATAGGTAATATTCCCATTTGTAAAACTGACTACCTGGTCGAAGATGGACAACGCGTCGCGCATACCGCCATCCGCTTTCTGGGCAATCACATTCAGGGCTTCCGGTTCAGCCGTCACTCCTTCGCAGGAAGATACGTATTCCAGATGCTCCACCATATCGGCAATCGAGATACGCGAAAAGTCGTATATTTGGCAACGGGACAGGATGGTCGGCAACACCTTATGCTTCTCCGTCGTAGCCAGAATGAACAAAGCATGATGGGGCGGTTCCTCCAATGTTTTCAGAAATGCATTGAAAGCCGCCGAACTCAACATATGCACCTCATCGATAATAAAGACCTTGTATTTTCCGATAGGAGGCGGAATGCGCACCTGGTCGATCAGGGCACGGATGTCATCGACCGAATTATTGGAAGCGGCATCGAGTTCATGGATATTATAAGAACGCTGCTCGTTGAAGGCCTTGCAGGATTCACATTCGTTACAGGCTTCCCCGTCGGCAGTCGGATTCAGACAATTGATCGTCTTGGCAAAGATACGGGCACAAGAAGTCTTGCCCACTCCACGGGGACCGCAAAAGAGGTAGGCATGAGCCAGCTTGTTACTCTGTATTGCATTCTTAAGTGTAGTTGTCAAGGACTTCTGTCCTACCACACTACGAAAAGTAGAAGGACGGTATTTCCTTGCCGATACAATATAATTATCCATTCTCTGCTTTTTTATTAACAAGACAAAGATAAACAAAATAATTCATTTACCTTTGCAAAAACGAAGTTCCTATGTCACGCATAAAAGACTTTTACAACAAGTATCTATCCAGGATCAATGCCTACTGGCTGGTAACCATCGTGTTCTTCGCCCTGACATTCGTAATGGGCGATAGCAGTCTGTACAAGCGTTATACATACGATGAAAAGATCCGTAGCCTGGAAAAGGAAATCAAGCATTACCAGAAGGAGATCGAAATCAACAGCAAAAAGCTGAACGATCTGCATACGGATAAGGAAGGACTCGAACGCTTCGCCCGTGAAGAATATTTCATGAAAAAGCCGAACGAGGATGTATATATTATTAAGAACAAATAAATGAACGAAAAAGCAAGAACGATCGTTTTCAATATCTCCGCCCTGATGTTGCTCGCCGGTGCGGGATTATATCTGGCATTGCCGGTTGCAGCTCCTTACCTGTTCGCCGTCGGGGCTGCCGGTATAGCGGTCAGTTACCTGACAATGCCTACCCAAGATATGGATTTTCGCAGGCGCAGATTGCACCGCTACAACATATTTGCCGGGTTGCTGTGTATATTCGCCTCCGCCCTGATGTTCAGCGGACGGAAAGAATGGGTGATCTGCCTGACCATTTCAGCCCTGCTTCAGTTATACACGGCATTTGTCGCTCCTAAAAAAGAAAACTAAAAACGAAAAATACCTACATATAGTTAGAAGTATTGTCTAAATTACAATTACAGGGACAATAAAATTACCTAAAATCCGCGATTGATGCGCTTTCTATTTATAAGGAACTTTGCAGCGTTTTATTAACGATACAAAACTCTTTATAAATTGAAAGCGACTATTCTAAAAATTTCCGGCTTATTCATATTCCTCTTGGCTGTAATATCCGCCTCCGCTCAAGACAGGGCGATGATCTCAGGTAAAATCATATCTACGGAAAAAGAAACCGTTGATTTCGCAACGGTCTACCTGAAAGGTACCACATACGGCGGAACAACCAACGAACAAGGTATTTACCATCTGAAAGCTCCGGCTGGCAACTACACGTTAGTCGTATCTGCCATCGGTTACAAGACTGTTGAGAAACCGGTGAAACTTACCGGTGGAGAAAGGACCAGACAGAATATCACCATTACTCCGCAATCGACGGAGCTGGACGAAGTGGTCGTTGTCTCAAACGGAATAAGCCGTTTGAAACGTTCGGCATTCAATGCCGTAGCACTTGATACGAAAGAACTGCAAAATTCCAACAAAAGCCTGAGCGAGGCACTGGCGAAAGCTCCGGGAATGAAGGTTCGTGAATCCGGGGGTGTCGGTTCGGACATGCAACTTACGCTGGACGGTTTCAGTGGCAAGCACGTGAAAATATTTATCGACGGTGTGCCGCAGGAAGGTGTGGGAAGTTCGTTCGGGCTGAACAACATCCCGGTTAACTTTGCCGAACGCATCGAAATCTACAAAGGCGTGGTCCCAGTAGGCTTCGGTACGGATGCAATCGGAGGCGTGATCAACATCATCACTAAAAAGAAGCGGGACAGATGGTTTTTAGATGCCTCCTATTCCTATGGCTCTTTCAATACGCACAAGTCTTACGTGAATTTCGGACAGACGTTCAAAAACGGATTCACCTACGAAATCAATGCTTTCCAAAACTATTCGGATAATGATTACTACGTGAACGCTCCGGTAGAAAACTTCGAGACCGGAAGCATCGACAGAAGCAAGAAGGAACGGGTGAAACGTTTCAACGATACCTACCACAATGAAGCCGTCATCGGCAAACTGGGGATCGTAGACAAGAAATGGGCGGACCGCCTGTTGCTGGGTTTCACCTATTCGAATATGTATCAGGACATACAGACCGGTGTGCGCCAGGAAATCGTTTACGGGCAAAAACACCGCAAAGGACACTCTCTGATGCCCTCACTGGAATATGGCAAACGCGATCTGTTCACAAAAGGGCTGGACATCGTGCTGACTGCCAACTACAATAAAAACCTGACAACCAACGTAGACACCTCTTCTTATGAATACAACTGGCGTGGAGAAAAGCACCTGATGAACTCCGCCGGAGAACAGTCAAGACAGCATTCACGGGCAGACAACAATAACTGGAACGGCACATTGACACTCAATTACCGGGTCGGTAAAATGCATACATTTACCTTCAATCATGTGTTGAACACTTTCCATCGCTCCAATACCTCCCTGCTTGCAGCCGAAGAGATGAAAAGTGCCATTGCTAAAGAAACCCGTAAAAACATTTCAGGCCTTTCCTACCGATTGATGCCGTCCGAACACTGGAACTTTTCCGCTTTCGGAAAATACTACAACCAATTTGTAGCAGGCCCGATGGCAACATCAAGCACGCAGGACGAATACGTACGCAAAACACGTTCTGTCAACTCATTCGGATACGGGGCGGCCGGAACCTACTTCATCTTGACAGGCCTGCAAGCCAAGCTGTCTTACGAAAAAGCTTATCGCCTGCCGACCATCGAAGAGATGTTCGGTGACGAAGACCTGGAAATGGGCGAACTGAGCATCCGACCGGAAAATAGCGACAATATAAACCTCAACCTGAGCTACAACAAGACATTCGGAAAACATACCTTGTATGTGGAAGGTGGAGTGGTCTACCGCAATACGAAAGATTACATACAACGTAACATCACAGATTTGAGTGGCGGCAAGCAAGCGGCAACCTATATCAACTACGGCAAAGTCGAGACAAAGGGATTTAATCTGTCCATCCGCTACAACTTCGCAAACTGGGTGAGCGTAGGCGGTAACTTTACCCAAATGGACGTACGCGACAAAATGAAAACCTCCATTACCAGCAGTGCCGAAAACCTGGCCTATGGAGAACGGATGCCTAACCTTCCCTACCGGTTTGCGGATTCCGACATATCGTTCTACTGGCGTAATCTTTGGAAAAAAGGCAATGTGCTGACTGTTACTTACGACAATCAATACCTGCATAGCTTTACTTACTATTCGTCTGCTATCGGATCGAAAAACAATGACTATGTCGTACCGAATCAGTTCTCCCATAATCTAACTCTTTCCTACAGCCTTCAGAACGGACGGTACAACGTGTCGTTAGAGTGCCGCAACTTTACAAACGAAAACTTGTACGATAATTTTAGTTTGCAGAAAGCCGGACGCGCTTTCTACGGTAAAGTAAGAGTTTATTTCGGAAATTAATTCAATTATCACAGTTACTAAATATAAATACATTTATTGCAAGATGAAAAAGAATCATTTATTAACCGGTATTGCCGCAGTTATGCTGACGGGTGGACTGTTTACTTCCTGTAGTGACAACGAGATCCCGGCACCGGACGAAGGAGGAAAAGGTGAAACAAAAAACACATTCGTAATCCCTGCTTCTACAACGGCATCCGGAAATACGACCAACGTACTGCTTACAGCCGAGAGTGTGGACGAAGGGACCATCACGACATTGAACAACGGCCTCGTGAATGACGGAGCCACACAATGGGTTTTCTATAAAGACCAGTATTTGTACGGCCTGACTTACAATCAGGGAAATGCGGGGGACACACGCTCGTATATCCTGAATGCGGACGGAGAACTTGAAACCCGCTCACAAAGCTATAAGGTCAAACGATTTACGACTTACGGCATTTATGACAAGTATATCATGACTCTTTCTTCGGGTGACGGTCCGACGGAATGGGCGGATGAGAACGGCTACGTCCCCCAGTCATTCCTGGTCTCTCTTTTAGATGTCGCAGCCGAGACAAAAACGGACAACGACACAAAGAACAAAGCCTACCTGTCCGAAAACTTCCTGGGCAATGGCGAATATGTAACGCTGGCAGGTATCTTGGAACATAACAGCAAGATCTATAGCGTAGCCGTACCGATGGGATTAAGCCAGTATGGGACAAAAGACGGAAACGGGAAATGGATTCTGCCGGGTAACGAAGACTTGGTGAAAACCGAATCCGGTGGTTCGAACAGTAGTGCTTACGAAAAAGACGAGCTATTGTGGACACAGTATCCGAATTCCTGTTGGGTCGCCATCTTCGACGATGAAACATTTACAAATAAGAAAATCATCAAGACTGATAAAATCAGTTACGCTTGCGGCCGTTTCAAATCGCAATATTACCAAATGATTTGGGCCGCCGATAATGGCGACATCTATGTATTCTCACCATCATATGCCAAAACGATGACCGACCCGCGCCAACAGACCAACTTGCCGGCCGGTGTGGTGCGCATCCCGAACGGAAGCGAAGATTTCGACGATTACTACTGCAACCTGGAGGCACAGAGCAACGGCAACTCCTTCCTTCGCAGCTGGCATATAACAGAAGATTATTTCTTGTTGCTGATGTATGACCGTCCTTTCAGTGAAACAGGCTATACCGCAAATCAGTTGGCCGTATTCAAAGCCGGAGCCGAAAAATTGACTTACGTAAGCGGACTTCCTTCAACCGATATAATTTCCGGTTTCGGAAACACGATACATGTTGAAAACGGCAAGGCTTACATCGCTGTAACGACAACCGACGGGAACCCAGCAATCTACAAGATCGACCCGGTTAACGCCAGTGCTACAAAAGGTGTAACAGTCGAAGCAACCCAAATAACCGGTATCGGCAAGTTGGCGGCTGCAACTTCACAGAACTAACAACCAACAATGATTAGAATTCAATTCTTTCTGATATTCCTCCTGCTCCCGCTGACCATGCGGAGTCAGGAGGATATTTGTATCGGGAAACGATACTCACTCTACTCTGCCTTTTTACAGGAGGAACGGGACTATTGGATATATCTGCCTCAAAACTACGATCGGGATACGACACAGAATTATCCCGTCATCTATCTACTCGACGGAGGCTCTTTTTTCCATTCATTGGTCGGTATCAGCCAAACGCTCTCTACGGTCAAAGGAAAATATCTTCCGTCCTGCATCATCGCCGGGGTAATAAGCACGGACCGGACACGCGACTTTACTCCTACGGCCTCTGCTGCCGGACGAAGCGGGAAAACCTCTCCGGGCGCTATTCCACAAGGTGGTGGAAGTGAAACATTCAGCCGTTTCCTAACGGAAGAACTTCGTTCCGTAATCGACAGTACATACCGGACAAACGGACTAAACATGTTAATCGGGCACTCCTATTCCGGGCTTTTTACCGTAAACACGTTTTTGCGCCATACGGAATTATTCGATATCTATTTAGCCCTCGACCCCAGCCTGTGGTGGGACCAGGGAAAGCTGGCAGAAGAAGCCGCCTCGCTTATCCAAGGTAAGGATTTTACAGGGAAGAGCCTGTATATCGGTGTTGCTTCCCAAAAACGGACTGACCGGGTGGATATTCACCTCAACAAGGTCAACTATCTCCTATCGGAGATATTACCGCAAGCTCAAAAACTGCAATTTTTTAGTAAATCATTTCCCGAAGAAAATCACGGAACGGTCGCAATTCCGGGAATATACGACGGGATAAAACAATTATTCGGAAAATGAAAAAGTTCTTTGCGAAAATACATTTATGGTTATCGATACCTTTTGGTATCATCATCGCGATCGTCTGCCTGACAGGAGCAATCCTGGTATTCGAAGCGGAGATACTGGAGTTTTGCTATCCTTCCCGCTATTTTGTCAAAGAGATAAAAAGCGAACCACTTTCACCGGCCACGCTCATGGATACTGCCCGCGAGCAACTTCCCGATTCCATCAAAATAAACGGGATACGGGTTTCCTCCGACCCCAAACGGACCTACCAACTGATTTTACCCGGAAAAAAGGCTGCTTGCTTTATCAATCCCTACACCGGAGAAATTACCGGCATAGACGATGGAAAAGGGTTCTTCATGAAGATAATGCGCCTTCACCGTTGGCTGTTGGACGAATATAAACGGGATGGAAGTTTCGCTTGGGGTAAAACTATTGTCGGATATTCAACCCTGGTACTGGCCATTATTATCATAAGTGGTCTTGTCATCTGGTATCCGAGAAACAAGAAAGCACTGAAAAACCGGCTCAAAATCAAAACAAAAGCCGGCTGGTTCCGCTTCCTGTACGATCTACATGTCTCCGGAGGTTTCTATGCAGCTTTACTTTTGCTTATCCTGGCATTGACTGGTCTAACCTGGTCGTTCGGTTGGTATCGTGACGCGTTCTATACCGCGTTCGGCATCAGCACAACATCTAAACAGACGCACGCTCCGACATCTGCCGTCCCCCCAAAAACAGCAGGTGAAAGAGGTTCGAAGAAACATCCCAAAACCGATTACACACAATGGGCCGAAGTCTTGGCCGATTTACAAAGCCGTTATCCGGAATATAAATCGATCTCCATCCAAGACGGATCAGCAACCGTTTCTACCGCTGCCTATGGAAATACAAGAGGAAGCGACCGTTATTCCTTTGACCCGGCTACCGGCAAGATCACTGAAATTCAATTATACAAGGACCTCCCTAAATCCGCCAAAATAAGAGGATGGATCTATTCCGTTCATGCCGGAACATGGGGAGGATTGACAACCCGGATATTAAGCTGTCTGGTTTCACTCTTAGGGGCTGTCTTTGCCATAACCGGTTACTATTTCTGGATCAAGAAGAAACTCCGGAAGTCCAAACAAAGGTAAACAAAAACAAGCATGCTTCGCTTGCCGTAAAGCATAGCTTTGCAATAGCTAAAGCATAGGGTTACAAGGTCTAATGCATAGCATTATCCCCCCAAGGAATCCTTAGGGCCACAATCAAAAAGGGCTGCCCCGTGCGGGACAGCCCTTTCGTATATATCTATATGTTTTATTCCTTATTTACCGGAAGAGTAGTTCTTATTCAGCACTTCGAGAAATTCGGCAGTGATGTCGTATGCCGGATTAGATAACAAAATGTTGTCACCCATTGTATTGCTGAAAATGATCTGATAGCCTTTTGTCTGGTTAAAAGTCGTCAACTGGGCAACGATCGTATCGCGAAGCTGTCCGTTCAGCTCCATCTGCTTGGCAGCCAACTCTTGTTCTTTCTTAGCCGCATAGTTCTGAAGTTCCTCCTGCTTTTTCTGCAAACGGTTTCCTTCCTGCTGCGCTCTTTCCGTAGTAAGGAAAGCATTGGCTTCATATTTACGTTGGAAATCATTTAATTCTGTCCGTAAGGCATTTGACCGCTGAGTCATATCTAAACGATAGTCTTCCTGCATCTTGAGAATACGTTCATTCAAATCTTTCGAATAGTTGTAATTCGATAAAAGAGAGTCTACATTTACATATGCCACAGGGAGCAGATTGGTAGAATCTCCCTCCGTTGTGAAAGCCGGAGCTACTGTGGATTCTTTTTTACTGGAAAACTGCATAACAAACAGGATTATGACAGCTACCGCGAGCACACCATTAATAACGTAGTTAATGTTCTTCATAAAGTGTAAATTAAATCTTTATTTTATTTTATTCTTCTATTTCTTTTATCTTATCATATAGATTCTTCCTCAAACTATCTCTCCTATGCTGGGTTTTAGCACAGCATATACCTTTCTCCCTTAGTGCCGCATTACCTTCAATGTGTGTATTCGGAAACTTCCCTCCCTTTTTGAAAAGAACTTTTACACTGAGCAACACAACACAAATAACAAGAATTATGACGGTAATCAATAACGTTGTAAGCATTTTCTCTATATTTGTGGACGCAAATATAAGAGTTTAAGTGATTGGAAAGTATGTTTTTGATATTTAATTGTACTTTTTTTCATACAACCCCCTGTTTGCAGTGGTATTATTAACTATAGAGTAACATCTATAATACATTGTAACATTATGAAGATTACTGATTTAAAGCCTGAAATCGTCTGGAAGTTCTTCCACCAGGTAACACAAGTGCCCCGTCCTTCAAAGAAGGAGGGAAAAATGATCGAGTTTCTTGAATCATTCGCCAAACAGTATAAAATAGCGATCAAAAAAGATGCCGTAGGCAACATCCTGATGTCTAAACCGGCTACTCCCGGCAAAGAAAACCTGCCGACAGTCGTTTTGCAATCCCACATGGACATGGTCTGCGAAAAGAATAATGGAACCGCACATGATTTTGACCATGATCCGATCGAAACAATCGTCGACGGAAACTGGCTTCGCGCCAACGGTACGACTCTGGGTGCCGACAATGGCATCGGTGTAGCCGCCGAACTGGCGATCCTCGCATCCGATGATATCGAGCACGGACCGATCGAATGCCTTTTCACCGTAGACGAAGAAACCGGGCTGACCGGAGCCAAAGCACTCGAAAAAGGATTCATGACTGGTGATATCCTGCTGAACCTCGATAGCGAAGACGAAGGTGAAATCTTTATGGGATGCGCAGGCGGCAAAGATACGCAAGCGGTGTTCTATTACGAACCACGTGACACCAATCCGAACATGCAATACTTCAAAATCGAAGTGAAAGGCTTGAACGGCGGACATTCCGGTGGCGAAATACACAAAGGGTTGGGCAATGCCAACAAGATTCTGGTGCGCTACCTGTACCTGTTGAAAAATCAAGCCGATTTCAACCTTTGCTTCATCCACGGCGGTAACCTCCGCAACGCTATCGCCCGCGAAGCGCAAGCGACCATCGGCCTGTATCCGGAAGAAAAGGAAGCAGCCCGTATTCTGCTGAACCATTTCACGGCAGATATCGAAAACGAACTGAAACATGTAGACCCGAACGTACAGATAACAATGGCTTCGACCGACCGTCCGGACAAATACATCAGCGACTATGATGCCGAAAAACTGATTCTGGCTTTACATGCCTGCCCGCATGGCGTGATCGGCATGAGCCACGACATCGAAGGGCTGGTGGAAACCTCCACCAACCTGGCTTCTGTCAAGATGGGAGATGGCAACACAATCATTGTCGGCACAAGCCAGCGTAGCTCCATCGAGTCTTGCAAGAACATGATTGCCAACCAGGTCGCATCTGTTTTCAAGTTAGCCGGTGCACAGGTAACTCACGGCGACGGCTATCCGGGTTGGGCGCCTAACCCGGATTCAAAGATCCTGAAAGTGGCACAGGAGACCTATAAACGTTTGTTTAACAAAGATGCAAAAATAATGGCGATCCATGCAGGACTGGAATGCGGCTTGTTTCTAGAAAAATATCCGAATCTGGATATGATCTCATTCGGACCGACGCTTCGGGATGTCCATTCCCCCAACGAACGCATACAGATTGATACCGTTGGATTGTGGTGGTCTCACTTACTCGAACTATTAAAGAACATCCCTGCAAAATAAAACGATACATTTCTCGTTATAAAAAGAGGATTAACATTCAACAGATGTTTTTCCTCTTTTTTTATGTTAATGCCCGAAAACTTATTTATGATAAATTTGTTTTCTTATTGACATTATATGGTAAATAACAGTTTACCTGGACTATTAATAATTAATGAAATGAAAAAATTAGCCGCTCCGTTACTCATATTATTCTTTATAGTGCTCAACCTGTTGTCGTGTGACGGGCTGGACGAAAACTATTCGAATAACCCCAACCATCGGCTGAGCTTCTCGGTCGACACACTTTCTTTCGATACGGTATTCACCACAATAGGCTCCGCAACCAAAGAGTTCATGATCTATAACCGCAATGACCAACCTTTGCTGATCAGCGAGATCATGCTGGCAAGCGGCGAAGAAACCGGTTTCCGCATCAATGTGGACGGGCGTAAAGGTGACCATTTCCAGGATGTAAGGATACAGGCGGACGACAGCTTGTATGTTTTTGTGGAAGTGACCGTCAATCCGAACGCATCCAACCAGCCGCTGCTGGTGGACGATTCCATCATCTTCACCACAAACGGAGTCAAACAGTCTGTCCGCCTCGAAGCATACGGGCAAAATGTAAACCTGTATAAAAACGGGCTTATCCTGACACAAGACACGCATTTTACAGCCGAACGGCCCTACCTTATATATGACAGTCTGGTTATTTCTCCCAACATCACGCTCAACATCGATCCGGGCGTAACGTTCTATATGCACGACACAGCGAAAGTCATCACATACGGGACATTGCTGGCCAAAGGGACACGCGAAAATCCGATTGTCTTCCGCGGAGACCGTCTGGATTTCATACTGAACGACATCCTGCCCTACGACCGGACACCATCACAATGGGGAGGGATTTTCTTCCGTCCGGAAAGCTACCATAACATTATGGACAATGTCATCGTGCGAAACGGGAAAACAGGACTGACATTCGAAAAGTCGTCACCGGACGAATCCAAACTGAAACTAAGCAATTCCCAAATCACGAATATGGGAGAGCACCTATTCTCTGCACGCAATTGCAAGATTGAAGTAACCAACACGGAATTGACCAATGCCGGAGGAGGTGTCGTGGTTCTGATTGGCGGAAACTACTGTTTCGTCCATTGTACGCTTGCCAATTTCATGACATTGGAAAAACGGACCACGCCTTGCCTCACGATGGCAAACAATGCGAATGAAGAGGCTTATCCGCTCAAAGCGACATTCGACAACTGCATCATCGACGGCAGTTTCGATGCTGGCAAAGATGCATATAAAGGAGAACTCAATCTATCCGTCGACGGTGCGGCATCATTCGAATACCTGTTCAACCATTGCGTAATCAAAACGAATGGCAGCAACAATGACCACTTCAAAGAGGTATTGTTCACCAATACCAGTCCGTCCTACAGGTTAAAAGGCGGCGAAAAAAACAAATACCGTTTTGATTTCCGTCCGGATTCGCTGACGACCTTAGGAGTTGGGAAAGCCGATATCTTCGTCACGCAGCAATATCCGGTGGACCGCTACGGCATAAACCGCCTGACAAACGACGGTCCCGATATCGGAGCCTACGAATTCGTACCGAAAGAAGATGAAACAAAGTAAAACGATATGGCCAGAACCTTAACTATGACGTTTTTTATCCTGACATTGTTTTCTTTGCCTTCACAAGGGCAAACAGACTTCCGCGTGATGAGCTACAACGTCGAGAACCTGTTCGACACGAAAGACGATCCGCTTACGGCGGACAATGATTTCCTCCCCTCCGGCAACCGCCACTGGACGTCCGGACGGTTTTACCATAAACTACAACAACTGGCAAAAGTCATCACGGCAGCAGGAGAATGGAGCACTCCGGCTTTGATCGGACTTTGTGAAGTCGAAAACGATTCCGTACTTGTCCGGCTTCTGGATTTCACCCCACTCCGCCGGCAACATTACCGCTATTGCATGACACACGGACAAGACACGCGAGGGATTAATGTAGCATTTCTTTACCAGCGGGACAAGTTCCGCTATCAGGGACACACGGAACATCCAGTCCGTTTTACCCGCAAGCAGCATAAACATACTCGTAATATCCTGCATGTATGGGGAGATGTGATTACCGGAGACCGGATCGATGTCTTTGTCTGCCATTTTCCCTCCCGTTACGGAGGAGAAAAAGAAAGCGAACCGGACCGTTTGGATGCCGCACGTACCCTGCGTACATTATGCGACTCGATCCACAACCTCCGTCCTGCCCCACACATCCTGATTATGGGAGATTTTAATGATACGCCGGACGACACGAGCATCCGGGAAATACTGGATGCCCATCCGATTCCAAATCCATGCCTGTCCGGTTCAGGTTCCATGCCTATAAAACCTCGGACGAATGCTTATCCATCTCTCCTTCTATACAACCTGTTTGCCAAGAACCGGTCAGTTCCTCCTGGAAGTCATAAGTATCAAGGGGAATGGAGCCAGTTAGATCAAATCATCCTGTCGTCCTCTCTCACCGACACCACCTCCCAGATGCAGCTCATCCCAGGAAGCGCCCGCATCTTTTCACCGTCATTCCTGCTCATAAAAGATAAAACCTGGCGTGGCGAACGCCCTTTCCGCACCTACTATGGCTTCAAATACGAAGGTGGCTACAGCGACCATCTCCCTTTGATCGTCGACTTTCTACTATTGAAATAAATGATTACTTTTGCTTTTCTAAATACAGATAGAATATGTACAAACTATATATCGCCATACTGTTTTTTTTCATACAGACAATAAGCGCCCAACAACTCCGCCAGCCATTCGATTTCCCGATCTTGTTGAGCGGAAACTTCGGGGAGTTGCGCAACAATCATTTCCATTCCGGAATAGATTTTAAGACACAAGGAGTTGAAGGGAAGCCCATCCACGCCGTACAGGACGGATACGTATCACGTATATCCGTCAGTCCGTGGGGATACGGAAACGGTTTATACCTGACACATCCGGACGGAACGACAACCGTCTACGGTCATTTGCAACGATTCGCCCCTTCCATCGCCCGATATATCAAGACACAGCAATACGAACAGGAAAGCTTCAACGTGAACTTGTTCCTCGACCCGGACCAACTCCCGGTCAAAAAAGGAGAAATTGTCGCCTATAGCGGAAACACCGGAAGTTCGGGAGGCCCGCATCTCCACTTCGAAGTACGCGACACGGAAAGTGAAGAGGTACTCGATCCTATCGAATATTTCAAAGAGAAGATAACCGACACCCGCGCACCGAAAATACAGGGAATCCTGGTCTGCCCACAATCAGGCAAAGGAGTGGTCAACGGCAGCAGCCGTAAACTGGAGCTAAAACCGGTCACGGCCAAAAACGGCAAACAAACCATCACCGGCAAGATCGAAGCTTGGGGAGAAATCGGGCTGGCGGTCAAAGCCTACGATTATATGGATAATACGACAAATATCTACGGAGTGAAGGATATTACCCTCCGCCAAGACAGCCAGATCATCTACCATAGCAACCTGAACCGCTTTGCTTTCGACGAGACCCGCTACTTGAACAGCTATGTCGATTATGAGGAATGGAAAGAGCGTCGCTCCTTTTATATGCGCAGCTTCGTAGAACCAGGTAACCGCCTCCGTTTTAACGAAAGCATCAACCGGGGAATCATCCATATAGAAGAAGAGAAAACGTATCATCTCACGTATACGCTCGCCGATGCATTCGGCAACACAACTCGCCTCTCCGTTTGGATAGAAGGGAAAGAACAGGAGATTCCGGAGATCGAGACCGAAGGTACAGAGCTGTTTCATTGGATGGCCGACAACCGGTTCGGAGCAAAAGGTATCCGGATGACGATCCCGAAAGGAAACCTGTACGACGATCTTTATTTCCGTTATTCGGTAAAAGAAGACAGCACGGCATTGGCAGACACGCACATCCTGCATAACCGCCCCGTTCCGCTTCACAGCTCGGCCCGGCTGTCCCTGCGTTTACGAGTCGACACGCTGGAAAACAAGCAGCAATATGGTATCATCCGCACTCAGAAAGGACGTCGATCCTGGATCGGCGGCACTTACCGGAACGGCTGGATCGACGGCACGATCAAAGAACTTGGCAATTATACGGTCGGGCAAGATCTCAAAGCACCGACGATCACCCCGTTGGGTGCCAACACATGGATCAGCAAGCAGGCATTCGTTTTCCGCCTGACCGATAACCTGAGCGGCGTGCAAACCTACCGGGGAGAAATAGACGGGCAGTACGTCCTGTTCGAAATGAACAGCAAATCGGTCATTACCTACAAGTTCGATAAAGAACGGCTCGAAAAAGGGAAACACACCCTCAAACTAACCGTTACGGATGCAGCCGGAAACCGGTCGGAATACAAGTATTCTTTTGCCTGGTAAATAAAAAGCCTGAATCTTGGAAATTATCAATTTATTTGTACCTTTGTTAATTTCAAAATCAGGATTTCTTTAAATTAAAAGCAAGACATATAGGTCATGGAAAACAAGGAACTGTTAGAAATGGTAAGAAGCAAGGCGCAAAGCTGGCTTACTAAAAGTTATGACGCTGAAACACGTGCACAGGTGCAGGCTCTGTTAGACAACGAAGATCCGACGGAACTGATCGAATCATTCTACAAAGACCTGGAATTCGGCACAGGCGGTTTGAGAGGCATCATGGGAGTAGGTTCAAACCGTATGAACATCTACACGGTAGGAGCAGCCACACAAGGCTTATCCAACTATCTGAAAAAGGAATTTGCCGATCTGGACCAGATCAAAGTTGTAATCGGCCATGACTGCCGTAACAACAGCCGCAAATTTGCTGAAATCTCTGCCGACATTTTCTCAGCAAACGGCATCAAGGTGTATCTGTTCGAAGACCTTCGCCCGACCCCTGAAATGTCATATACCATCCGCAAGTTGGGATGCCAGAGCGGTATTATCCTGACAGCTTCGCACAACCCGAAAGAATATAACGGGTACAAGGCGTATTGGGACGATGGCGCCCAGATGATCGCTCCGCATGACAAGAATACGATTGCCGAAGTCAACAAAATCCGTAATGCCAGCGAAATCAAGTTCAAAGGCAACAAGGAACTGATCGAAATCATCGGCAAGGAAATCGATGAACAATATATCAACGACCTGACAAAGATTTCTTTGTCACCGGAATCCATCGCACGTCACCATGACATGAAGATCGTCTACACGCCGATCCACGGGACAGGGGTAACGGTTATCCCGCCGACACTGAAAGCATTCGGTTTCACGAATATCATCCACGTACCCGAACAGGACGTAGTAAGCGGCGACTTCCCAACCGTTGTTTCTCCTAATCCGGAAGAACCGGCAGCTTTGGCTCTGGCAGTTGAAAAGGCCAAGGAAACAGACGCCGAGCTGGTATTGGCTTCCGACCCGGATGCAGACCGAGTAGGTGCAGCCGTTAAGAACAACGAAGGCGAATGGGTATTGCTGAACGGTAACCAGACCGCTTTGATGTTCGTCTACTATCTCATCACCCGCTGGAAAGAACTTGGTAAGATCAACGGCAAGGAATATATCGTCAAGACAATCGTTACGACCGAGTTGATCCGTACGATCGCCGAGAAGAACGGTGTCGAAGTGTATGACGTTTACACCGGCTTCAAATGGATCGCCGATGTCATGAAGAAGAACGAAGGAAAGAAGAACTATATCGGTGGCGGTGAAGAAAGCTACGGCTTCCTATGCGAAGATTTCGTTCGCGACAAAGATGCCGTTTCTGCTTGTGCCATCCTGGCTGAAATCGCAGCCTGGGCGAAAGACCAGGGTATCACGATGTACCAGTTATTGCAGAACATCTACGTTCAGTATGGTTTCTCTAAAGAAAAAGGAATCTCCGTTGTAAAGAAAGGCAAGAGCGGCGCTGAAGAGATCGAAGCGATGATGAAACACTTCCGTGAAAACCCGTTGCAGGAAATCGCCGGTTCCAAAGTTACATTATTCCACGACTATGCTTCCCTGAAAGGCAAAGACTATGTAGAAAACGAAACACTGACATTGGATATGCCGACAACCTCCAACGTTCTCCAATATTTCACAGAAGACGGAACGAAAGTATCTATCCGTCCTTCCGGTACGGAGCCGAAGATCAAGTTCTATTGCGAAGTCCATTCCAAAGTAAAGAGCCTCGACGAACTGCCGGCTGCCGAAAAAGCAGGAGCAGAAAAGATCGAAGCGATAAAGGCTTCGCTAGGGATCTAAAATAACCAACCACATTTCTCAAAAAAGGCTGACAGTCGTTCCATCAATTTGAAACTGTCAGCCTTTTTCTTTTACAAATATCTATTCTTCTATAAATTCCAATAGATATCCTAAAATATCTTCACACACATCTTTTATTCATTGAAATATTTGATCTCCTCAAAGTGAACATTCATTAACCCCATAGAGAAAGAAAAGTCAGACTTGGCAAATACCCTTTATTCCTAACCTCGAACAACCATAGTTCTTTCCGAACTATGGTACATTGTTAAAGAAAAAATTAACAACTGTACATATTCAGATCGTACGTGTCCGCAAACATACGGATAAATTTAAACTAATACAAATTTCAGGAACTTTTATTTGCATACAGAAAGTGTCTGGTAGGCATAATCCTTAAAATATAACAGTAGTTCGGAAAGGACTAAGTTATAAATACAAATTAATCTAATATTATGATAATCAATATGCATTTTCTATTTGACACTTCATAATTTCAAATTTTTCATATACAACTATTTTTCAATCTATTACTACAAATATTTTTAGAATGTTCAATCTAATACCCAATTAAGATGCGAAAACAAAACTTATTTTTTATAATGCGAATCAACCTGATCTCAATCCTGTTAGGGTTATTCACGACTCAATCATTTGCCCAGAAAATAACGATAACCGGTATCGTCAAAGATCAATCCGGTGAACCTCTGATTGGGGTAAATGTGATGGAAAAAGGAACAACCAACGGCTCTATAACGGATATGGACGGAAAATACAGTGTTTCCTCAACAGGTAAAAAAACGATCCTCGTATTCTCTTATATCGGATACATATCCCAAGAGATTCCTGTTGCCAACCGTAAAACAATCGATGTGACGATGAAAGAGGATACGGAAGAACTGGAAGAGGTAGTTGTAATCGGTTACGGTACGGCAAAGAAGAAAGATTTGACGGGGGCGATTTCACGTGTCAAGACGGAAAAATTAGAAACAGAAGCCCCACGTTCTGTTCAAGACTTGTTGCGCGCCAGCGCTTCCGGCTTGTCGATTTCAATGTCTACAGATGCCGCCGGTACTGCCGACCTGCAAATACGTGGAAAAAATTCTTTGAAAGCCGGCTCCTCTCCCTTGCTGGTTTTGGATGGGGTTATCTATGATGGATCTCTACAAGATATCAATCCTATGGATATCGAAAACATCGACATTTTGAAAGATGCCAGTTCAGTTGCCGTTTATGGAGCAAAAGCAGCCAATGGAGTAGTAGCTATTACTACCAAAAAAGGAAACACAGGAAAACCTGTAATTTCATTTAATGCCAACGTCGGTATGGTAAGCAACGCACTTCTGCCTAAAACTGTCGATGGTGCAGGATTCATCAAATTCCGACAAGAATATGGCGAAAGCTTAATGACGGAAGCCGAAATAGCTGCACAACCAGGTAAATTTACCGATCCGCGAACTTTGTCAGCAGCGGGAATTGACCCGTTGGCTTGGCATAACTATGACCAAAAATCACCTGTATCGGTCTTGCCTGATGAAAAGACTATGATTTATAAATGGTTGACCCGTCTAAACTTCAAAACGATCGAAATGGAGAATTATTTAAACGGAATCGAAACAGACTGGGATGATATTGTTTTCCAAACCGGATTACAACAAGATTATACTGTCAGCATTTCAAATCGTAAAGAAGACTTTTCTTATTATTGGTCTTTGGGATATGCAGACCGCGAAGGAGTAAAAGTCGGCGACCGCTATCGTAATTTCCGCTCTCGTTTGAATTTGGAATCAAAAGTGACTTCTTTCTTGACAGTGGGTGTAAATGCACAATTTGCAACCCGCCTAGGGGGATATTTAGCAGCCGATGTGGACCAACGCGAACACAATTCTCCTTTTACGACGAACGATATCGATATATTGGACAGTCCATACCGAATGTATCCATCCGGCGACAACAATACAAAAAACCCATTCTTCGATAATTTATACCGTGACAGGCGTGACATCAACCACGACCTGAATGCGAATTTGTATGCAATTGTCAAATTGCCGTTCGGGTTGGAATACCAGATGAATTTCACACCTCGTTACCATTGGTACGAATACATGAACCACGAATCATCCGAACATCCGGAATGGGCAGGTGACGGAGGTCGGTCCGAACGTAAAAATGAAAAAACATTCAACTGGCAAATAGACAACATTGTCCGCTGGAAAAAAGAATTCGGCAAAGACCATCGAGTCGAAGCGACTTTCCTGGCGAATGCCGAAAAAGGGCAATGGTGGCAAACAGTGGCAAGCAATAAACTATATTCACCGAGCGACATATTAGGATTCCATAACATAGGCGCCGGTACAGCACCGTCCGTTTCCAGCAACGACACATATAAGACCGGCGATGCTCTGATGGGACGTTTGTTCTATTCTTTTAAAGACAAATATATGCTGACAGCGTCTGTCCGTCGTGACGGTTATTCGGCATTCGGGCAGATGAACCCACGTGCCACATTCCCGGCCGTTGCTTTAGGTTGGGTATTCACGTCCGAAAAGTTTATGGAAAAAACATCCGCCTGGTTGGATTATGGCAAATTACGTTTCTCCTGGGGACAAAACGGAAACCGCGACATTGGCCAGTACGAAGCATTAGCCCAACTAAACTCCGGAGCTTATACATATGTCGACCCGAACGGAAACGTCTATCTGACTTCCCAAGTATATATTAACCGTATGCCCAACAGCCAATTGAAATGGGAGCGAACCGAATCTTACAATATAGGGTTAGACTTCTCTCTGTTTGGAGACAAGTTAAGCGGTAGCGTCGAAACATATATGGCCGAATCGAACGACCTGTTAGTCAACCGTTCATTACCTTCTATTTTAGGATATGCCAGCGTAATGGCCAATCTGGGAGCTTTGACAAACCGAGGTTTCGAACTTTCGTTGAATGCCAATTTGATTAATCATGACAATTTTGCATGGAATTCAAGCGGTACGTTTTCTTTCAACCGCCGTAAGATCAAACATCTTTATGGCGATATGGAAGAAGTGAAAGACGACAATGGAAACGTGATCGGATATAAAGAGGCCGACGACTATGAGAACAAATGGTTTATCGGCCATGACACCGAACAGATCTGGGATTACGAGCGTGACGGGGTTTGGCAATTGGGCGAAGAGGAAGAAGCATCCAAATACGGCAACAAGCCGGGCGACTTCAAATATATTGACCAAAACGGGGATGGAGTATTGGATACGAAAGACAAGGTATTCCAAGGCTACAAGACTCCGCGATATTATTGGTCTTGGCGTAACGAATTCACATTCTTCAAAAATCTAAGCCTTTCATTCATGATGTATTCACATGTGGGACAATATGGTACGTTCAATCGTGCAGCCAATACAGGCGGTATGTATGACCGTTATACGATTGTCGACATTCCACGCTGGACCAAAGACAACCCGACAAACGATTATGCCCGTATCGGTTCAACCAATAAGGGTAGCAATTATGTAAAGAAAACGTTTGTCCGCATGGAAAACATCACCTTGTCCTATAACGTTCCCAAACATTTATTGAAAAAGATAGCCGTACAAAACATGCGCTTCTCTTTAGCCGTCCGTAATCCGTTCGTGATTACCGGTTGGGATTTCGGTGATCCGGAGGGTGGCGATACAACTTTGCGTACGGTGAATTTCGGAGTGAATTTTACTTTATAATTAACCTGAAAATATAATAAGAATATGAATATCAACAAGAAAAAATGTATAATCCTGACACTGGCCACCTTACCCATGCTAAATTCCTGTAGTGACAGTTGGCTGGAGCCAAAACCTCTGTCTTTCTACTCACCCGAAAACACATATGTGGATGCAGAAGGACTTTATGCAGCTTTGACAGCCTGCGAACGTAACATGCGTCATGAATTTTTCGGAGACGGCGCCCCGATCCTAACGGAAATGTATCTGACCGACATCGCCATACATGGCAAGACAGACGAAAGCGGTTCCCTGGTCGATTTGGATAACGAAATGCTACCCTCCCGGACGAAAAACGACATGAAAGGTAAAAACAAATGGTATTGGGAAGAAGGATTCAAAGGCATCAAATATGCAAATATCGCCATCAGCCGTTTGGATGCAGCCAAATATAAAGACGAAGCAGAGCGAAAGGCTGTATTGGGCGCCGCTTATTTTCAGCGTGCCTATCGTTATTACAAACTAACACACCAGTTCGGCGACGTCCCTTATCTGGATCGGGAAATCACCGAACCGAAATTGGATTTTTATACGTACGACCGTTGGAGTATCTTGGAACAATGCAAAAAAGACATGGAGTTTGCCTACCAATGGGTACCGGAAGTACAACCGCGCGGACGTGCCAACAAGGACGCGTGCGGTGTCTTGCTTATGAAATTGTGCATGGCCATCGGCGATTTCGACCGCGCTATTACGGTCGGCAAAGAAATCGTCGGACGTCATCCGTTGATGACCGAACGCTTCACAGGGAATCAAACAAAACCCAACACCAACCTGATGCATGATTTGCACAGTGTAGAAGCCAAAATAGACATGAACAACACGGAAGGTATCATGTATGTGGTCGCCCATCCGACAACAACCCCATTGGATAAAGACAACCGTATTTATACCATGCGTAATGCTGTGCCTTACTGGGCAAAAGGTGGCGCTATTAAAACCCCGGACGGGAAAAGCGGCACTGCTATTGCACCCGACGAGGCGGACAAGAATACGGAAATAGATAATGACACCCAATACGGCCGCGGTATCGGGACGTTACGTCCAACCAATTATTACCAATACGAGATTTGGACTGAAAAAGAAAAGAATGACTTACGCGGACCTTTCAATCATGACAGTTGGAAGCGGATGGAAGATTTACGCTATAACGATCCCGGCTTGAAGAAATCAAACAATCCTTATTACGGACAAAACTTGATTCGCCCGGTAGACCTTTCTGTCGCCGACTCTATCCGTTGCTGGTACATGTGGCCACATTACAAAGTATTCGTCCCTGATCCGACAAAGACTCAGGATTTCCAAGGAGGAGAAACACCGTGGTATATTTATCGTTCTGCAGAAGTTTACTTGATGTTAGCAGAATGTTATTATTGGAAAGGTGATATGGCAAATGAGGCTGCAATGCTGAATGTTGTCCGTGAACGTGCCGGTGCGGAACCTCTAAACGGAACCGTCGGTATTGCCGATGTACTTGCCGAACGGGCCAGGGAATTGTATTACGAAGAAAACCGCCATGTCGAACTGGTCCGTATCTCCTATTTGTATGCCAAGACCGGTAAGGCATGCGAAGCTTTGGACGGACGTGTGTATAAATTGGATAACATTTCAGGACCAGGCGGTATCGGTACGAATTGCAAAGATACCGGCGTAAACTTCTATTTCGATTGGGTTTCCGCCAAGAATAATTTCTTCAATAAAGGTGTTAAAATTCCGAACGGCGAATACCGCATGAGCGTACACCACATTTTATGGCCGATTCCTGAAACTGCTATCACAAGCAACACCGGAGGCGTAATTAACCAAAATATCGGTTATCCGGGAGCAGAAAACAATCTGGAACCTCTAAAGGTCGAACCCATTGATCCGGATATTTGACATTTAAGAAAATGCGCATAACAACAACAGCGCAAAAGAGGCACATCGCCGTCGGGAGACAGTAAGCTAATTCATCACTTACCCCAGGCTTGTGCCTCTTTCTACTCATCTTTCAGATCTTTCGCCCCAAAACAAAGCGGCAACAGTGATTCGGCACTCTCCGCCACCACGACCTCTTTCGTACCGCACAACAAGACCTTCATCGGCTTGCCATAGCGTTGTTCCGCCTCCAACAAAACCTGACGGCATGCACCGCAAGGGGAAATGCTCTCGACCTGCCGGCCATTCGTGGCGGCTGCAATGGCAAGAGCGACAACAGGCATATCCGGATATTGATGGCCGGCATGAAACAATGCCACTCGCTCCGCACACAGACCGGAAGGGTAAGCGGCATTCTCCTGATTACTGCCGGTTACGATCGTGCCGTCCTCCAGCAAAGCTGCCGCTCCGACATGAAACTTCGAATAAGGGGCATACGATTGTCCCGTCGCTTTTACGGCCGCCTCCATCAACCGCGACTCTTCTTCCGGAAGTTCGGCAAGAGGATAAATCCGGATTTTTGTCTCCAACTTGATTTCTTTCATGAAATAACGCTCTAAATGATACAAGCAAAAATAAAGAAAATATAGAGAAAGCCCAAATACATTCGTGATAAACAATAGCCATGTTTCTATTGTCAAACAGCCCATTCATTAACCTTTTGCCTTTAGTCGAAAAGGCTTTCGCCCTTGGTCAAAAACACTTTCGACCAATGTCAAAAGCCTTTTCGACCAAGGGCGAAAGGTTAAAGAGTGGTAGTAATAGCTGTAAATTCCTATCTTTCATTTAAATATATAGTAGTGGAAACGAATCAGAGCGACATGGTCAACCTAAATCAGGACGAGATAATGGTGAAGGCAAAATCCTGAGGTGAAGGCAGTCCGGATGTTTACCTTCACCCTTGTACCCCATAACAATCAAAAGGTTTCAAAGACAGGTGAAGCCGAATCGGAAATCCGCATAATCCTTCTTTATAAATAGCATGGTGACCAATCATCATTTATGATCCATATCTGCCCAATTATAATGCGGCCTCCCACCCCACCCCCGCCACAAGACTATGACAATGATGTAAAACAAATTAATTATCTTTGCCGTTAAATATAATTACATACAACGAATCAGTCATGCGATTAACATTACGAATCCTTTCCCTGTTGTTGGTGCTGTCCGTTACCGGAACGGCACTCGGAGCCAGCCAACGGAAAGTGCCGGCATACGAAAAGTATATCAAACAATACAGCAGTTTAGCGATCCAGCATCAAAAAAAGTACCGTATCCCTGCAAGTATCACGCTTGCACAAGGGTTATTGGAGTCGGGAGCCGGGCGAAGCGAGCTGGCACGCAAATCGAACAACCACTTCGGCATCAAATGTCATTCCGACTGGAGGGGTGGGCGTGTCTATCACGACGATGACCTGCGCGGAGAATGTTTCCGCAAATATAAGAATCCGGAACAGTCTTACGAAGACCACGCCCGTTTTCTGGTCGACCGTCCCCGTTATGCCTCTCTGTTCAAACTGAAAATAACCGACTATAAAGGTTGGGCAAGAGGTTTGCAAAAATGCGGATACGCAACAGACCGAGCCTACGCCAACCGGCTGATCAAGCTGATCGAAGATTATGACCTGTACCGGTATGACACGGCAAAAGGCCGTAAAAAGTCAGACAAGCAACCGGCACACATCTCCCGCTATACAGTCTACCGTACAAACGGCCTGCTGTATGTCTATTCCAACGGCAAAGACAGCTTCGACGACATAGCCGCCAGTCTCGGCTTCCGGGTAAAAGACCTGAAGAAATACAACGAGGTGCCGGAAGATTTTCCGTTACAGAAAAATGACATCGTTTACCTGGAAAAGAAAAAGAAGAAAGCAGACAAGCCGAATTATGACCATGTCGTACAGGTAGGCGAATCCATGCACAGCATCGCACAGAAATACGGAATACAGATCAAGAGCTTATATAAGATGAATAAAAAGCACAAAGATTATATTCCCGAAGAAGGAGATGTGCTAAAACTTAGATAAGTAAGACAAAAAATAGTATCTTTGCAGACAAATTCACAAAAACAATGAGTGACCAACGTTATAATCTACGCGGTGTATCCGCTTCGAAAGAAGATGTTCACAACGCAATAAAGAACATCGACAAGGGAATCTTTCCCCAAGCATTCTGTAAGATCATTCCCGACATTCTGGGAGGCGATCCTGAATATTGCAACATCATGCATGCCGACGGAGCCGGAACCAAGTCATCTTTGGCTTATATGTACTGGAAAGAAACCGGAGACTTGTCCGTATGGAAAGGTATCGCGCAAGATGCTTTGATAATGAATATCGACGACCTGCTGTGCGTGGGCGCCGTAGATAACATATTGGTTTCCTCCACCATCGGACGCAACAAGCTGCTGATTCCGGGTGAAGTGATCTCCGCCATCATCAACGGGACTGACGAACTGCTGGCCGAACTTCGCGAAATGGGAGTCGGATGTTACGCGACCGGCGGCGAAACGGCCGATGTAGGCGACCTGGTCCGTACCATCATCGTCGACAGCACGGTTACCTGCCGCATGAAACGTGCCGACGTGATCGACAATGCGAACATCCGTCCGGGCGACGTGATCGTCGGGCTGGCTTCTTTCGGACAGGCCACTTACGAGAAAGAATATAACGGAGGCATGGGAAGCAACGGGCTGACCAGTGCGCGCCACGACGTTTTTGCCAAATACCTGGCAGAAAAATATCCGGAAAGCTTCGACAAGGCTGTCCCCGACGAACTGGTTTACAGCGGTGGCTTGAAGCTGACCGACCCTGTAGAGGGATCGCCGCTGAACGCAGGCAAGCTGGTGCTTTCTCCCACGCGGACCTATGCGCCGGTAGTCAAAAAACTATTGGATGCCTTGCGCCCAAATATCCATGGTATGGTACACTGCTCAGGCGGCGCACAGACCAAGGTAATGCACTTCACCGGAAACAATTGCCGTGTGGTCAAGGACAATATGTTCCCCGTTCCCCCACTGTTCAAGACGATCAAGGAACAGAGCGGTACGGCCTGGGACGAGATGTACAAAGTGTTCAATATGGGACATCGCCTGGAAGTCTACCTTTCTCCTGAGCATGCGGAAGAAGTGATTGCCATCAGCAAATCATTCAATATCGACGCACAAGTTGTCGGCCGTGTAGAAGAAAGCGACAAGAAGGAACTGATTATTAAAAGCGAGTTCGGTGAGTTCATATATGGCTGAGAATAACACGCTATTAGAGAAACTGGACGGATTGGTATCGCGCTTCGAAGAGGTATCGACACTCATCACGGACCCGAACGTCATCGCTGACCAGAAAAGATACGTCAAGCTCACGAAAGAATATAAGGAGCTGAACGAAATCATAAAAGCCCGTAAGGAATATATGCAATGTCTCAACGGCTTGGAAGAGGCCCGCCTGATGATGGCCGAAACCGATCCGGAGATGAGAGAAATAGCCCGCGAAGAAGCGGCTGCCTGCGAAGCGCGCATTCCGGAACTGGAAGAGGAGATCAAGCTGCTCCTCGTACCGGCCGACCCGCAGGACGACAAAAACGCCATTGTCGAAATACGTGGCGGAACGGGCGGTGACGAAGCCGCACTCTTTGCCGGAGACCTGTATCGCATGTACGTGAAGTATTGCGAGATGAAAGGCTGGAAAGTGGCCTTGTCCAGTTGTAGCGAGGGAGCTGCCGGCGGTTTCAAGGAAATCATCTTTACCGTGAGCGGAGAAAAGGTGTACGGGACCCTTAAATACGAATCGGGCGTGCATCGCGTACAACGCGTGCCGGCTACCGAAACACAAGGACGCGTGCATACATCGGCAGCAACCGTTGCCGTCCTCCCCGAAGCAGACGAATTTGACGTGGAAATCAACGAAGGCGAAATCAAATGGGACACGTTCCGTTCGGGTGGAGCCGGAGGACAGAACGTAAACAAGGTCGAATCAGGCGTCCGCCTGCGCTATGTCTGGAAGAACCCGAATACAGGCGTAAGCGAAGAAATCCTGATCGAATGTACCGAAACGCGCGACCAGCCGAAGAACAAGGAACGCGCCCTCACGCGCCTGCGTTCGTTTATATATGACAAGGAACACCAGAAATATCTGGATGACATTGCTAACAAACGTAAGACGATGGTTTCCACCGGCGACCGCTCGGCGAAGATCCGTACCTACAATTATCCGCAGGGACGCATCACCGACCATCGCATCAACTACACGATTTATAATCTTTCAGCCTTTATGGATGGGGATATACAAGGATGCCTCGATCAACTGATCGTGGCCGAGAACGCTGAACGACTGAAAGAGTCTGAACTATAACATCATTTTTAGACTAATTTTTTACACGTAACAACATGAACAAGCAGCAATTATTCGAAAACATCAAGAAGAAGCAGTCCTTCCTTTGCGTGGGGCTCGATACAGATATAAAGAAGATCCCGCAGCATCTATTGTCAGAAGAAGATCCGATCTTCGCATTCAACAAAGCGATTATCGACGCGACAGCCGATTACTGCGTGGCTTATAAACCAAACCTGGCCTTCTATGAAAGTTTAGGCGTAAAAGGGATGCTGTCGTTCGAAAAGACTGTCGCTTACTTGCGTGAAAACTATCCCGACCAGTTTATCATTGCAGATGCAAAGCGCGGGGACATCGGAAACACTTCCGAAATGTATGCACGTTCTTTCTTCGACCATATCAAGGTCGACGCCGTAACAGTCGCCCCGTATATGGGCGAAGACAGCGTGAAACCGTTCCTGATCTATCCGGAAGCCTGGGTGATCCTGCTGGCACTGACCTCCAACAAAGGCTCGCACGATTTCCAGTTGACGGAAGATGCCAACGGCGAACGGCTGTTCGAAAAGGTATTGAAAAAGTCGCAGGATTGGGCTACGGACGAACAGATGATGTATGTGGTAGGCGCTACCCAGGGAAAAATGTTCCTGGATATCCGCAAACACGCTCCCAACCACTTCCTGCTGGTTCCGGGCGTAGGTGCACAGGGCGGGAGCCTCGCCGAAGTGGCTCAGTACGGCATGAACGACCAGTGCGGATTGCTGGTAAACTCTTCCCGTGCTATCATATATGCAGACCAAACGGAGAATTTTGCCAACGCAGCACGTGAAGCAGCCCAAGCCGTACAACGCGAAATGGCAGGATATCTGCATGATAAAGGAATTATTCCCTGCAAAGCATAGGCTATCCCAATAATTTTCACCATTTTTGCAAACTGCCTTGAAGCAAGTCCGGGCAGTTGCATTTGAAATACATATAATAAGATTAAGTAATGGAGTTTTCAGCCCAACAAATAGCGAGCGTTTTAGGTGGAACCGTCGAAGGCGATCCTGAAGTGAAAGTCAACAACTTCTCAAAGATAGAAGAAGGTAAACCGGGAACATTGACCTTTCTGGCAAACCCCAAATATGAACATTTTATCTACCAAACTGAAGCAAGCATTGTTTTAGTAAACAATGATTTCACTCCCGCCGAACCGGTAAAAGCCACATTGGTCAAGGTTGCCAATGCTTATGCTTCGCTCGCCATACTGTTGAATATGGTGGAACAGGCCAATGTCAAAAAAGCGGGTATAGACGCTACGGCGTTCATCGCCGGTTCGGCAACGGTCGGCGAAGGATGTTATGTCGGCAACTTCGCCTACATTGGCGAAGACGTGAAGATCGGCAAGAACAGCCGCATTTATCCACACGCTTATATCGGCGACCATGTGACCATTGGCGATAACTGTACAATCTATCCACATGCAACCATCTACAACGGCTGCGTAATCGGCAACAACTGCATTCTGCACGCCGGAAGCGTGATCGGGTCGGATGGTTTCGGCTTCGCTCCCGAAGGCGATAACTACAAGAAGATCCCCCAGTTGGGTAATGTCGTATTGGAAGACGATGTCGAAATCGGAGCCAATACCACGATAGACCGTGCCGTGATGGACTCGACCATCATCCGCCGGGGTGTCAAACTGGACAATCTGGTACAGATTGCCCACAACGTGGAAGTCGGCGAAAACACGGTCATGGCAGCCCAGGTAGGCATTGCGGGGTCCGTAAAGATCGGCAGCCATTGCATGTTTGGAGGCCAGGCCGGACTATCCGGCCATATCCATGTGGCGGACCATGTGGTATTCGGTGCACAATGCGGCGTGATCAGCGATGTAAAAGAACCGGCTACCCTGTTAGGGGCTCCGGCTATCAACGCAAAGGCGTTTATGCGTTCCAGCGCAATCTTCAACCGCCTGCCGGATATGTACCGCCAGATGGGACAGATGCAACGTGAGATAGAACGACTAAAATCGGCTATTGACAATGTGCACAATTGCCAATGAACAAATCATAAATTATAAATCATAAATCATATAGATCGTATGCAGAAACAGAAGACGCTTGCCACGAGTTTCTCTATGCAAGGAAAAGGGTTGCATACAGGTTTGGATATCCAGATTACTTTCCATCCTGCACCCGAAAATCATGGATATAAAATCAAACGTGTTGACCTGGAAGGAGAACCTGTAATCGATGCCGTTGCTGAAAACGTAGCCGGAACCCAGAGAGGGACCGTACTTTCCAAAAACGGTATCCAGGTAAGTACCATTGAACACGCGATGGCAGCTTTATATGCCTACGAAATAGATAATTGCCTGATAGAGGTGAATGCACCCGAATTCCCAATTCTCGACGGCAGTTCCCATTTTTTCAGTGAAGAGATTCAAAAAGCCGGTGTCGTGGAACAAAACGCACCGAAAGATTACTATATCGTAAAGCATAAGATCGAAGTCAAGGATGAAGAAACTGGTTCTTCCCTCATTATCCTGCCGGACGACAAGTTTAGCGTCAATGTACTGATTTCTTTCAATTCACCAGTGCTTTCCAACCAGTTCGCCACGCTGAACGACCTGAGTGAATTCCCGACAGAATTGGCTGCTTCCCGCACATTCGTGTTTGTCCGCGAAGTAGAGATGTTGTTGCAGAATAACCTGATCAAAGGCGGTGATCTCGACAATGCGATCGTCATCTATGACCAGAAAGTATCGCAGGAGGTGCTCGACAATCTTGCCGACAAGCTGTCTATCCCGCATAAGGACGTACAAGACCTGGGCTACATCAACAATAAACCGCTGGTATTCGACAACGAGCCGGCACGCCACAAGCTGATCGATGTGATCGGTGACCTGGCACTGATCGGCAAACCGATCCGGGGCCGCGTAATCGCTACCCGTCCGGGACATAAAATCAACAACCAGTTGGCACGCATGATCCGCAAGGACATCAAACTGAACGAAGTTCAGGCTCCCGTCTATGATCCGAACAGCACTCCGGTTATGGATATCAACCGTATCCGCGAACTGCTCCCGCATCGTTACCCGTTCCTGTTGGTTGACAAGATCATCGAAATCGGCGGTAACTATATCGTAGGTGTGAAAAACATCACGAGCAACGAGCCTTTCTTTACAGGTCATTTTCCCCAGGAACCGGTTATGCCGGGCGTACTGCAAGTTGAAGCGATGGCCCAGACCGGTGGATTGCTCGTTCTGAATTCGGTAGACGAACCGGAACGCTATTCCACTTATTTCATGAAGATCGACGGCGTTAAGTTCCGCCAGAAAGTCGTTCCGGGCGATACGCTGATCCTCCGTTTGGAATTGCTGGCTCCCATCCGCCGTGGTATTTCAACCATGAAAGGATATGTATTCGTAGGCGATAAGCTCGTTAGCGAAGCTGAATTTATGGCACAAATCGTAAAGAATAAATAAATCAATGATTTATGATTTCAGATGTATGACTTATGGTAACGACATGATACGATAAACCATACATCCGAAATCATAAATAATAAATCATAAATCATTATGAACATATCCCCTTTAGCAGTCGTTCATCCCGAAGCTAAAATCGGTCAGAATACAACAGTCGACCCTTTCGCTGTAATCGAAAAAGATGTCGTGATCGGTGACAACTGTCGTATCTATTCGCACGCGACTATTTTAGACGGTGCCCGGATCGGCAATAATTGCCAGGTATTTCCCGGAGCCGTTATTGCCGGTATCCCTCAAGACCTGAAATTTAAAGGAGAAATTACAACTGCCGAAATCGGAAACAACACCATTCTCCGCGAATGCGTGACCGTCAATCGCGGAACAGCCTCCAAAGGCAAAACCGTTGTCGGCAACAATTGCCTGATTATGGCCTATTCCCATATTGCCCATGATTGCTTGCTGAAAGATAATATCATTATCGGCAACGCTTCACAGATAGCCGGAGAAGTAGAGATCGACGACTTCGCCATCGTTAGCGGTGGTAGCCTGGTTCACCAGTTCTCCCGTATATCCAAGCACGTCATGATACAAGGCGGTTCCCGGATCGGCAAAGATATTCCTCCTTATACCCTGATCGGACGTGATCCGATCGTGTACTGTGGTATCAATATCGTAGGATTACGCCGTCGCGGATTTACCAACAGCCAGGTATTCTTGATCCAAGATATCTACCGTACGCTTTATACACGCGGCCTCAACAATACGGAAGCCCTGAAAGCCATCGAAACCGAATACGAACCTAGTGAAGAACGGGATCTGATTCTGAACTTCATCAAATCATCCCAGCGCGGTATCGTCAGAGGTTCGATCGATGAATAATAATGTGCCAATTTGAAAATGTGCCAATGTGCCAATGAAAGAATGAATTTTATGGGGTATATTGGCACATTATTTTATTGCCACATTGTTTTTTTTACTACTTTTGAACCAACAAAAAACTAATAACGACTATGGTATTTAGATTTTTAATTCTATCAGATGAAGTTGACGACTTCAAACGTGAGATCAAGATCGACTCAGAAGCAACATTTCTGGATTTGTACAATGCCATTATGGATTCTGTAGGGTATACAAAAGACCAGATGTGTTCTTTCTTCATCTGTGATGATGACTGGAGCAAGAATACGGAAATCACATTGGTTGAAATGGATACTTCTTCCGAAGTGGACAATTATATAATGGAAGATACACGTCTGGAAGAGCTTCTGGAAGACGAACACCAGAAGTTGCTTTTTGTCTTCGATTATATGACTGAACGCGCTTTCTTCATGGAACTCCGTGAAATCATCCCAGGCAAAGATCTGGACAAAGCCGTATGCAGCAAATCTATCGGCGAAGCACCTGTTCAGATCATGTCGTTCGACGAAATGGACGCCAAAACAGGTAACACCGAAATAGGTGAAGATTTCTACGGCGATTCCGAATACGATATCGACGAACTCGATAAAGAAGGTTTCGACGGGCTCGGCGACGGACCGATGGATAACCCATACGACGACGAGCGCTTTTGATTAATGAACTCTCTTGTCATATTATTGGGGCCGACAGGAGTCGGCAAGACAGAACTGAGTCTGCGTGTAGCAGAGCATTTCGGTTCTCCGATCATTTCTTCCGACTCCCGTCAGCTTTACAAAGACCTTCCGATAGGCACAGCCGCCCCTACGGTTGAACAGATGGCACGTGTACGCCATTATATGGTCGGCACATTGTCACTCACCGATTATTACAGCGCAAGCAGTTTCGAGGAAGATGTGATGTCTCTGCTCAGGGAACTCCACCAGACACATCCGACTGTCGTTATGACAGGTGGTAGCATGATGTATATCGATGCCGTCACAAAAGGGATCGACGATATCCCCACCGTCACCCCCGAAATCCGAACCGCCATCTACAAGCAATTTGAAGAAGAGGGTCTCTCCCCTATCCTTGCCGAGTTAAAGGAAACAGACCCTATACATTATAATGAAGTAGATCGAAACAACTACAAACGCGTAATCCATGCCGTTGAAATCTGCCGCATGACCGGCAAACCTTATTCTTCCTTCCGTACCAACACCCGAAAAGAACGGCCGTTCCGGATCATCCAGATAGGACTTACCCGCGACCGTGAAGAACTTTACGATCGCATCAACCGCCGCGTAGACCAAATGATGGCCGACGGCATGCTGGAAGAAGCACGCCGCGTTTATCCTTTCCGCAAATTGAACTCCCTCAACACTGTCGGCTACAAAGAGCTGTTCAAATACCTGGATGGCGAATGGACATTAGATTTCGCCATTGAAAAGATAAAACGCAACTCTCGTGTTTACGCTCGCAAACAAATGACCTGGTTCAAACGGGATACTGACATCCGATGGTTCCATCCGGATGAAAAGGAGGCGATACTGTGCTATTTAGACGCCACCCTCAACACCCGCTTGTGACACAGGGCGTTTTTTCCCTATCACTAATCTCAAACTTCTCTATCACTGTCTCGTCCTGATTTGAAGTGATACTAAAAATCTTATTTCTTAAACACCAGATAAACTGCCGCCACCAGAAACAGGAAAGCCAGCGCATGATTCCACTTAAACGATTCGCCTTTGAAGGCAATCGAACTAAAACCGACAAAGACAACCAGCGTAATCACCTCTTGGATCACCTTCAATTGGATCAGGTTAAAAGGCCCGCCATTATCACGGAAACCCATCCGGTTTGCCGGGACCTGAAAACAATATTCAAAAAACGCTAAAAACCAGCTGAACAAGACAACACCGATCAACGGCAGATGCTCGAACCAACTGAACTGCTGCTTCATCTTCAAATGTCCGTACCAGGCACACGTCATAAAGATATTGGATGCGACCAATAACAGAATAGTATAAAATCCTTGCATGAGATGATTTATGATTTATGATTTATGATTTTAGGAAGATAGTCCTCCTGAATATTCGACATACTGCTCCAAAGGCTATAACGCGCCTCAGGGTTGATCGCCTCCAGACGCGACAATACCTCCTTCATATCCGAACGGCTGGAGCCGGATTCGTACGGGCAATTCTTGATCTGTTTCCGATATCCTCTCCACACAGCAATCCGGTTCAAATCTTTCTCCTCCACCAGACACATGGGGCGGATAATCTCCATATCGAACTTATCCATCTTTAAGCGCGGTGGCATCGTTCCGATCGCTCCCTGGTGGATCATGTTCATCAGAAGGGTTTCGAGAATATCGTCCTGATGATGCCCGAGGGCAATCTTGTTGCAACCATGCCTCTTTGCAATATCGAACAAGGCTTTCCGCCGCGTCCAAGAACAAAGGAAACAAGGAGATTTGCGGGTATCGGTCGAAGCGTCGAAGCTCGTCTCATGCACGAAAAAGGAAAGGCCGTGCTCATCTGCCCGGCTTTTCAGGTAGTCAATATCCGAACGATAAGGGATATTTGACATCACGATATGCGTCACGACCACCTCGAACCGAGGCCGGAATATCTTGGAACGGCGTCCGAGCAGATCCACCAACGCCAACGAATCTTTTCCCCCCGACAATCCGATTAATATACGGTCACCATCCACAATCAGACCATATTCGAATATCGCCTTCTTGACTTTCTCTTCTACTTTACGAAACAGGAGTTCCTCTTCTGTCAACTTTGCCATACTTTACTAATTAAGAATTAAAAATTAAGAATAAAAAAATAAGGGTTTTGATTCTTGATTTTAATTCCTATTTTTGTAATCGGACACAAAAGTAATGATTTTAGATTTATGGATTATAAATCTAAAATCAAAATCATAAATCATAAATCAATGAATTGGTTATCTAATAAACTGTTTTACACAATAGGAATCACGTTACTCTGCGGCGGTCTGCACGCACAAAGTCTGGCTGAAGCAAAAAAATTATACAATGAAGGTAAGTACGCGGAAGCCAAACCTGCCTTTGAAAAGCTGGTCAAACAAGCGCCAAGCAATTCCTCCTATAATCATTGGTATGGCGTCTGCTGCTACGAGACCGGTGATCTGACCGGTGCGGAAAAGCATTTGAAAGTAGCTGTCAAACGCAAAGTACAAGAAGCATACCGTTATATGTCCGAAGTCTACTACAAGACCTATCGTTTCGACGAAGCCGGAGAAATGCTGGAAGAATATATCAACCTGCTGGCAAAGAAAAAGCAGGATCCGCAATCGTTCGAAACCAAGCTCGACTTGGCAAACAATGCACAACGCATGATGGAAAAGGTGGAAGATGTTCAGATCATAGATAGCTTGGTCGTGGACAAAGACGATTTCCTTTCCGCCTATATCCTAAGCGAAGAAAGCGGCACACTCGATTCCTACAAAGATTTTTTCCAGACAAACGAGCCAGTGAGCTCGACCGTCTACAAGAACCAGAAAGGCGACAAGATTTACTATGCCCATTCGACAGACGGCGACCGTTATTGCCTTTTTACCCAGTCCATGCTTATGGACGAATGGGGGGATGAGAAACAATTACCGATGAACATCAACAGCAATGACGATGACAACTACCCGTTCGTCCTTTCCGATGGCGCCACGATCTATTATTCTTCCAAAGGGAACGGTTCGATTGGTGGCTATGACCTCTTCGTCACCCGCTACAACATCAATTCCGACACTTATCTGGCTCCAGAGCAGTTGGGCATGCCGTTCAATTCGCCCTACAATGATTATATGATGGTCTTCGATGAAGTGAAAGGATTGGGATGGTTCGTATCCGACCGTTTCCAGCCGGAAGGAAAAGCCTGCGTCTATCTCTTCATCCCGAATCCAGAGCATAAACGGGTGGAGAGCGAAGACATAGAAGTGAAACGCGCCCGTGCAGCGATCACTGCTATCCGAGATTCCTGGAAAGAAAGTTCCGACTATGCCGACCTGATTCGTCTGTCGCACACAGAAATACCTTACGGGGAGAAAAAGATCGAAAAGGATTTTGAATTTATCATCGGTAATAATATTGTCTATTACAAACTGGATGACATCAATAGCCCCGAAGCTAAGGGCTACTACGAAAAGGTGGTTGCCTTGAACAAACAGATCAAAGAGCTGAATGAAAAACTCGACGGCCTGCGCGTCTCTTACGCCGAAGGCAACAAGGCCCGCAAAGAGCAACTGAAGCCAACCATCCTGCAAGCAGAAGAGCAACTGCACGCCTTGTTGGAACAGCCCGGCAAGTTGGAGAAGAAAGCTCGTAATGCTGAAATCAATTATCTGAAAAACAAACGATAAAACAAGTCTCTATGATATTCGAAACGCTTATTATCGCCTTCCTAATGATTGTAGCCATTGTGCTTATCCTGCTGGAAATATTTATGTTACCGGGTATCACAGTTGCCGGTGTCGGAGGATTCCTTTTTGCTGCCGGCGGCTTGTTCTATGCCTACTCGGTCAGTACGCCGGTGGGAAATGTAACGTTGGCGATATCATTGCTTGTGTTCGCGGCCTCTTTCGTCTGGTTGTTGCGTTCCAAATCCTTCAACCGGGTGGCTTTGAAGACCGACATCGATTCCAAGCTGGTATCCAGCCGCGACTTGGGAATCGTGCCGGGTGACGAAGGGTTGACGCTTTCACGCCTCGCCCCTATCGGGAAGGCCCGCATTAACGGGATCACCGTAGAAGCCAAATCGATGGACGAGCTGATTGATGAAAACACGCCGGTCGAGGTGATACGTGTCGACGGCTACAATGTAATCGTGAAAATTAAAAATTGAAAAATAAATCATAATTCATAAATCATAATTCTACTCACATGGAAATGACCTTTGTACCTCTCGCCCTTTTGGGAGCAGCGATATTGCTGCTGGTAATTTTCTTTTATTATGTGCCGTTCCTCCTGTGGATCTCGGCAAAAGTTTCAGGTGTCAACATCTCGCTGATACAACTTTTCCTGATGCGTATCCGTAACGTGCCGCCTTATGTCATCACCCGCGCCATGATCGAAGCACACAAAGCCGGCCTAAAAACGCTAACCCGTGACGAACTGGAAGCACACTACCTGGCAGGCGGACATGTCGAAAAGGTTGTCCATGCCCTCGTTTCCGCATCGAAAGCGAATATCGACCTCCCTTTCCAGATGGCAACCGCTATCGACCTGGCAGGACGTGACGTATTCGAAGCCGTGCAGATGTCGGTAAACCCGAAAGTCATCGACACACCTCCCGTTACAGCCGTCGCTAAAGACGGTATCCAGCTGATCGCCAAAGCGCGTGTGACAGTTCGTGCCAACATCAAGCAGTTAGTCGGAGGTGCTGGCGAAGAAACGATTCTGGCCCGTGTCGGCGAAGGCATCGTATCCTCTATCGGTTCATCTGAAAATCATAAAAGCGTACTGGAAAATCCGGATTCCATCTCCAAGCTGGTTCTCCGCAAAGGTCTGGATGCAGGGACTGCATTCGAAATCTTGTCCATTGACATCGCTGATATCGACATAGGCAAGAACATCGGAGCTTATCTGCAAATGGACCAGGCTCAAGCCGACAAGAATATCGCCCAAGCAAAAGCTGAAGAACGCCGTGCCATGGCCGTTGCCGTCGAACAGGAGATGAAAGCCAAAGCACAGGAAGCCCGTGCGAAGGTTATCGAAGCCGAAGCCGAAGTTCCCAAGGCCATGGCTGAAGCTTTCCGTAACGGCAATTTGGGTATCATGGACTATTATAAGATGAAGAATATCGAAGCAGATACCAGCATGCGTGAGGCAATCGCCAAACCGTCAAATGCACCTTCGAAACCATTAAAAGACTAACAAGGATTTATGATTTCAGATTTATGATTTATGTGTTGATGATAAATCATAAATCTGAAATCATAAACCTGAAATCATAAACCTGAAATCAAATGATCGCACCTTCCGAACTTATCATCAATCCTGATGGCAGTTGCTTTCACCTGCATCTGAAACCGGAACAGCTCGCCGACAAGATCATCATGGTCGGCGACCCCGATCGCGTAAACACCGTCGCCTCCTACTTCGATACGAAAGAATGTGAAGTGTCGAGCCGTGAATTCCATACCATCACCGGCACTTACAAAGGGAAGCGCATCACAACACTTTCACACGGCATCGGAACCGACAATATCGACATCGTCCTGAATGAACTGGACGCTTTGGCAAACATCGACTTTGCTTCTCGTACCATCAAACCGATATTTCGGCAACTGACAATGGTACGTGTCGGCACTTCAGGAGGATTGCAACCGTTTGTTCCTGTCGGGACCTATGTGGCAGCAGGAAAATCAATCGGGTTCGACGGAGTTCTGTATTTTTATGCCGGCTCCGAAAAAGTGCGCGACAAGGCTTTCGAATCAGAACTGATGAGACAATTGAAATGGAAGCTAAGCGGCATCCAGCCCTATGTCGTTTCCGCCGATCCATCCCTGGTCAAGCAGATCACACAAGACGATATTATCCGGGGAGTAACGATTGCAGCCAACGGCTTCTACGGTCCGCAAGGCCGCAAGCTCCGCTTGCCGCTCGCCGATCCGGAACTGAACCGTAAAATAGAAGCTTTCGAGTTCAACGATAGCCGGATTACCAACTTCGAAATGGAAAGTTCGTCCCTCGCCGGACTGTCCGCCTTGATGGGACATCGTGCCATGACCGTGTGCTGCATCATTGCCGGTCGGGTGGCCCAAGACATGAATACCGAATACAAAGGTTCCATGACCGGCCTGATCGAAACGGTATTGGACCGGATCTAAAAGAAAGCTATGCATTACAGTTGCTAACCCTATGGGTTACGCAGGTTAAAGCATAGGGTTAGCAACCACAACGCATAGGATTACAAAAAGCCTTGCTCTTTCAAGACTTTCAGTAATACGTCGGAGAAATATTCATTGTTGGCCTTCGTATAACGTACATCCGTAAATACCTGGGCCAATGTTTCCTTATCATTCTCCCGTACAAATTGTTTATTTACTTCCAACTCTTCCTTATCGTGATATAAGGCATCGATAGAAGCAGGCGTATAATCCGTATAAACCTCCTGGTGAACCACCGCTCCGAGTGGCAGGCGTTCCACCTGTTCAGGTATTCCGTCGGGATAGCCGACCGTGACTGTCACGATAGGGACAACCAAGCGTGGAAGCGACAAGGCATCGATAATCTTATCTGCGTTATAAGCCGTCGTTCCCAAATAGCAGATTCCCAATCCTTTTTCCTCTGCTGCCGTACAGAAACTTTGGGCAAACAGCATCGCATCGATAGTCGAAGCGATAAAAGTCTGGAAATTATCGAAACCGGCCACTGCATCGCGCAGCTCCGCCCATTTTACAAAACGGTTGGCATCGGCACAAAAGGTGAGCACGACCGGAGCCGCCGTAATCATCGGCTGATTGAAATGGGCAGGAGCCAACTTTTCCTTATTCGCCCTATCACGGGTAATGACCACACTATACAGTTGCATATTCCCCGTATTGGATGCACGGACAGCAACCTCCAGCAATTCATTCAACAAAGCATCCGGAATGTCCTGAGTCGTATATTTACGGATCGTCCGTCTGTTTTTCATATTTTCCAACATAACTTACATATTTATTAGTTGATGACAAAATCGATCAATAACAAAGACCAAGCGCCCAGATAGGTATCTTGTTTCCGACACTCTTGGGCTGCCCGTGTATGGCGGCAAACGCATTTTCCACATTCTTGATACGTTCATAGTCCATCAACGGATCACCGATCACGAACGTGTACTTTTCATTCACACGATAATCTCCATTATGCAAAAGCTCCACAGTCCCGCAATTAGACATCTGATCGACGAAGAACGTCTCGCCCCAATAAATCCGCTCCATCTCCCGGAAAAGGCTTGCCATCAGATTCGTGTTCGCCAGAAAAGAGCGATACGAACGAGCCAGTCCGCCATCTTCCTTCCTAACTTGTAGAATACGAAACACTCCCATCTCTTTTACATAATCCAGCAACTTGTGCATTTGCGTGTTATCCATCTCGTATTTGGATGTCAGAACCTGCATACGGGGAAATTCCGGGGCTTCTTTGGCAAGCTGAATCAGCAATTGTTTCATCTTACGAAACACAGCATTGTTCATCTGACGAATGGCAGGCAAGTCCACATCGACCGAATCCCGCATCAAATCTTGCAAACGGAAATTGAACGCATCCGGATCTTCCCAATAGAAAGGATAGCAGCCATGTTCCAGATAATTCCGGAAAATAGGGACTATATTTATCTCGTCCATCACCTGTTGCGTCACTTCCGCATGGTTAAGCAAAAGCTCGTCCAGCGGGACTGGTTTGAGATCTAGCGCACCTTCATAGGACAAATATTCACGGAACGACATGGTATGCAACGTATACCAATCGCCTTTCCCATCAAAAGGCATCTCCGTCTTCTCTCCTTCAACCAGCAAAGGTGCAGCAAACACTATCTGCATATCAGGATAATCGTCGTGTAAACACTCTATCGCCTGTACCCAGCTACCATATCGATGGACATTATCTAGAAAAAGATGCCTGCCCCCCTCTTCATAAAATTGCCTGACCGTTTCGGACAACATGCACCGTTCCTGAAACCATATATTATCGAGAGGCAAATACAGGGCTTCATGAGAATCGCCATAAGCCAATTTGATACGCTGCAACAAAAGCGTTGTTTTTCCCACCCCTTTCGCTCCAAAGATACCGATCAGCCTCCTGTCCCACTTGACCTGTCGGGATAAGTAACGCTGGAAACCCAGATTTACGCCTTTAAGTAACTGCTCATGGTTTAACCAAAACATGTCCATAGTATAACTGATTTGACACAAAAATAATATATAAAAGCCAATCTACAAAACCAACAACTTACAGGAAGAATAGTTTTTTTCGTACCTTTGTCCCTATAAAAACCAATAAACAAATGGAAACGTCTAAAGTTTACTTTACCAATCTCCGTACGACCCCGTCCAGTAACTTGTTGGACAAGATGGAACGTCTCGTAAAACGTGCGGGCATAGCAAACATTGATTTTCAGAATCAGTTTGTAGCGATCAAGATCCACTTCGGCGAACCTGGCAACCTGGCCTTTATCCGGCCAAACTATGCAGCCCGGATGGCCACGTTGCTTCGCAACTTAGGGGCGAAGCCTTTCCTGACAGATTGCAACACCTTGTACTCAGGCCGTCGTGCCAATGCAGTAGACCATCTGGAAAGTGCAATGGAAAACGGTTTCAACCCCATTTCCGCCAAATGCGACGTGATTATCGCCGACGGCCTGAAAGGAACCGAATACCGTGAAATCGAAATCGACGGTGAATATTGTAAAGCTCCCAAAATCGGTTCCGCTATTGCCGATGCAGATATCATTATTTCTATGAACCACTTCAAAGGACACGAGCAGACCGGATTCGGCGGCGCTTTGAAGAACCTCGGCATGGGATGCGCCAGTGTAGGTGGAAAACTTGAACTTCACTCGGCATCGCAACCCAGAATCGACATCGAAAGTTGCAAGGGTTGCAATATATGCGTCAAGCATTGCCGCCACGATGCCATTCATTTGAACGCTTCCCATAAAGCAGAAATCGACTACGGAAAATGTGTCGGTTGTGGCCAGTGCGTAGCTCTTTGCCAATACGACGGAGCCGTCATGGGTGAAGGCGACACGTCTGAACGTTTAAACTACAAGATCGCCGAATATACCAAAGCTGTCTTGTCCGGCAAGCCGAATTTCCACATCAGCTTTATCATGAATGTCTCACCTGAATGTGATTGTTGGAACCACAATGATGCAGCGATTGTGCCAGATCTGGGCATCGCCGCTTCTTTTGATCCGGTCGCATTAGACAAGGCTTGTGCCGATATGGTGATCAAGGCCCCGATCCTGGAGACTGGTAACCGCCTTTCAGACGCTCCGCATCACGAACATCTGGAAGGTTGCGACAAATTCCACCTCATGCACCCCCGACACGAACTGGCAAGCAGGACTGGAACATGCTGAAAAGATTGGTCTTGGAACACAGAAATATGAATTAATAACTGTATAGACTAATGGAAGATACTATCTGCGCCGTATCAACTGCCCCCGGAGCCGGGGGGATTGCCGTCATCCGCATCTCCGGACCGGAAGCAATCGCAATCTGCAACACGATATTCGTACCGCGTACAGCAGGAAAAGGCCTGCTGTCACAGAAAGCCTATACACTGCGTTACGGTAGTATCAGGCGTGGTGAAGAGCTCATAGACGAGGTGCTGATCGCCCTTTTCCGCGCACCTCATTCTTTTACTGGCGAAGACACGGTAGAAATTACCTGCCACGGTTCCGTCTACATCCAGCAACAAATCATGCAACTTTTGATTGAAAGAGGTTGCCGCTCCGCCCTCCCCGGCGAATATACGCAACGTGCTTTCATGAACGGCAAAATGGACCTGAGCCAAGCCGAGGCAGTCGCCGACTTGATCGCCTCGACCTCAGCCGGTCAGCACCGCTTGGCATTAAACCAGATGCGCGGTGGTTTCAGTCATGAATTAAAGAACTTGCGCGAACAACTTTTGCATATCACTTCTTTGATGGAACTGGAACTGGATTTCAGCGACCACGAGGAACTGGAGTTCGCCGACCGTAGCGAACTCAGCACATTGGCGGCCCATATCGAAACAGTCATATCGCGTCTGGCCAACTCTTTCAGTGTAGGAAACGCGATCAAGAATGGCATTCCTGTAGCGATCATAGGTGAGACAAATGCCGGAAAATCGACTCTACTGAACGTCCTGCTGAATGAAGACAAAGCGATTGTCAGCGACATCCACGGTACAACCCGTGACGTCATCGAAGACACGATCAACATCGGAGGGATCACTTTCCGTTTCATCGACACCGCCGGCATCCGCGAAACACACGATGCGATCGAAAGTATCGGCATCGAACGAACCTTCCAAAAGCTCGACCAAGCAGACATTGTCCTCTGGATGATAGATGCCACCGATGCCTCCTTACAGATCGCCCAATTATCCGAAAAGATACTGCCCCGCTCGGAAGGGAAACAGCTAATCCTCGTTTTCAACAAAGCCGACCTGCTCACTGACTGCCAGTTAAAACCGACCGGCCTTCCCGAAAACGTGCAATCGATCTTCATCTCGGCTAAGAAAAGAGAGCATATCGACAAGTTGCAGGATCTTCTGATCCAAGCTGCTCATATTCCCTCTTTGTCCTCAAACGACGTCATCGTCACTAATATCCGTCATTACGAAGCCCTAACTCACGCCCTCGAATCCATCCACCATGTCCAGGAAGGTTTATCCGCCAATCTTTCCGGAGATTTCATCTCCCAAGACTTAAGAGAATGTATCTTCCACCTCTCAGACATCGTCGGAGAAGTCACCACAGACCAGGTATTGGGAAATATATTTGAGAGGTTTTGCATCGGTAAGTGATTGCGCATAACTGACTGCAACGAATTAGAACCAACTATAATGAAGCCGCTGATTTTCAGTGGCTTTTTTATTTGTCCAAAATCCGGCTATGTGCAGTCAGATATAGTTGTCCGCCATATTTTTCTACCGTATTTCTACCGCGGAACATTTTCGGGATTTGTCCCGATGTCACGATGACGCAGTAGTTGACGTGTGTTGACAATGGTTTACGTGTGTTGACACAAAAGAGGAGAAATAAAGAGATTTGAACTCAAAATATATTAGGAAAAATATGGAAGTAAGAAAGATTTGCCAATGGTGTGGAAAACCATTTATCGCTAAGAAAACAACGACTTGCTATTGCAGTCATCAGTGCTCTAATCTCGGTTACAAAGAACGTATCCGGGAACGTAAACGCCAGATGAGAAAAATGCAGGAATTGCTGCAACCTAAACAGGCTGCAGAAGGACAAGATTTCTTCTCATTTGCACAAGCAGCCAAGCTTATGGGGGTGACCCGCCAATATGTTTATAAATTGGTAAAGGAATCAAAACTAAGAGCATCCCGTATCAGCGGGAAGAAGTCACTTATCCGCCGCGCGGATATTGAACTAATGTTAAAGACAAAACCTTATGAACGAATAGTTCCTAAAGACGATTTTGACATGAGTGAATACTATACCGCTGAAGAAATAGCGGAAAAGTATAAGGTCAATGCTAAATGGGTATGGACTTATACTCGGCAGCATAAGATTCCCAAAGTCAAAGTCCGCCAATTCAACTACTACAGCAAGAAGCATATCGATGCGGCATTCGCCAAGTACAGGACTGACGATGCCCTGACCGAATGGTACACTCCCGAAGAAATCGAGAAGAAGTACGGAATGACACGTGTAATCATCCGCTCGCATGTCTATCGCAACAACATCCCCTCGAAGAAAGAGCACGGCCAGATATTCTACTCCAAACTTCACTTCGACCTGTCAAAACAGACCGCCGAAGATGATTCGTCAGAATACTACACCGTACAGGAGGCCATGAAGAAATACAATCTCACCCGGGATTCAGTTTACGGCATCCTGCAATTCCACGAAATCAAACGGGAAAAGAAAGGCAGGTTCGTGCGCTTTCTGAAGGTGGAATTCGACCACATCATGGGAGCCCGTTAGTGGCTAAATGCGACCGACTGTAATTATCGGGAAATTATTTCCTGCTGATTATGGTCTGTATAAAAGCATTAAGGATTTTCGCAACAAAAATCAGTTACAACCATTTAATATTCAACATTATGTCAGAATGCAAAACAGTAACACTGAGAACACGTCCATTGAAGAAAGGGATGTTATCTTTCTACCTTGATTATTATCCGGGCTACCGGGATCAGGAAACAATGAAGACCATCCGCCATGAAGGATTGAACATTTACATCTATGCCAATCCCAAGAATCAGCGTGAACGCGACTTCAACGCTGCCATGTCGGAAAAGGCCGAAGCAATCCGGTGCCGGCGATTCGAAGCCATCGTAAATGAACGGTACGATTTCTTCGACAAGCGCAAGTACAAAGCGGACTTTCTGGAGTATTACCGGAAGCAGCTCCGCAAACACGACCAGAAATGGGGATTTGTCTATCAGCACTTCTACAATTTCGTTCACGGCAAATGCACTTTCGAAGAAATAGATGTGGACCTGTGCAACAAGTTCCGGGAATACCTGCTTAACGCAAAGCAACTCCGGCGTGACGGACAAATTTCAAAGAACTCCGCTTCCGGCTACTGGTCAACTTTCCGTGGATTCCTGAAGATTCTGTATCGCAACAGGATGATAAAGACCAATGTCAATGACTTTCTGGAAAAAATCGAACCGGAAGACGTTGCCAAGGAATACCTGAGTGTGGAAGAGCTGTATTGCCTGGCTGAAACTCCGTGCAAAATACCTGTTCTAAAGACTGCTTCCCTCTTTTCGTGTCTGACCAGTTTGCGGCTCAGCGATATACTTTCCCTTTGCTGGGAGGAAATCGTTGACTTTGCAGCTGGAGGAAAATGTGTCCATACCATCACCCAAAAGACCAAGACGGAAGACATCATCCCGATAAGCGATGAAGCTCTGGAACTGATTGGGTACTGTCCCGAGAAAAAAGGTCTTGTGTTCAAAGGCCTGAAGCGGAGCTGGACGCAGCAGCCTATGAAGGAATGGATCCGTTCCGCAGGAATTACCAAAAACATAACTTTTCACTCATACCGCAGGACATACGCGACTCTTCAGGCTGCAGCGGGTACTGATATCCGTACTATCCAAAGCAACATGGCGCACAAGAGCATCACTACCACTCAACGTTACATGAAAGTAGTCGACAGCAACAAGCGTGAGGCGACCACCAAAATCACATTGACAAGAAAGGGTTAACCTGACTGATTCGTGCCTGTTTTATCGGTTAGAGTATGATTTTTCGCAGAAAATCATACTCTAACCATATTTTTTCTTAATTCCCAGCTGATTTTCCGCCATTATTTACAACTGTCTGAAACCGGACATCTATTTTTGTCCTATCATAATTCCAAATAATAACAGTTTATGGCAGATAACAACCGAATATCCATCAAAAAGACAAGCCGGGTTCTTGCAATTACATGTGTCGCCTATACGACAGTGGCAACAATATTGTACAACAATTATCAGATTGACCTGATTGACTATTCCACTCCGGTCATATTAGGAACCGTAGCAACCATCATGTCATGCGCTGCACTGCAACGCCTGTTCTGTTCTCTACTCTCCAAAAGCTATCTTTCTTTGGGCTGCAAGGAATTATCCTCAAGAGGAACTATCCCTTCCGAGACAAATCCTGATACCCAGGAAGAATTGCCCCAAGCAGATAATGCAACCAGTGAAAAACAGGTCGAGAGTCCATATCTTAAGGAATATGAAGCCCGCATAGAAGAATTGTGGCGCAATGAAATGGAGAAGAAAACCGCTATTGTGCATGCGATACATGAATACACCACACACGAAATGTCACAGTTCTTATCCATAGATGATCTTGAAACTCTCCATGAGAATATAGAATCTCTGGCATACGGACAAACGGAACCATATAAACCGGTTCGTTCCAAGCCCGATAATCAAATCAAGTCCCCTTCGCTGAGACATTATGCATGGAATATCGGGGAGAGACTTGATATCCCTTTAATCGACAGGGCAAAGTTCATAAAAACAATATTCCCGCATGAACTGGAAAATGCGACAATCGAATACCTTTGTAAAAATCTTCGTGACTCAGTTCCCGCCATAATCGCCATAGATGTCCCGGAGAACGGGGACTATCATTTCAGTTGCATGCAAACTTCAGCAGACAGCGATAATTAGTTTCTGCTGATTATAATCTGCATAATATCATTATGTTGGTTTGCAGCATGTTAAACAATTAAATCGTTTAGTCATGCTAAAAGAAAACCTTACATTCAATGATTTGCCAGAAATGGTAGGCAGACTGTGTGAAAAGATTGAGAGTTTAGAGAATGCTCTGAAGGAAAGTCTCGCCAAAGAACCGTCTGCCAAAGAGAATCTTCATGTCCCCATGACTGTGGAGGAAGTATGCAGTTACCTTGGAATATCCAAGTCATCCTTCTATTACAAGGCCAAACACGGAGGGATACCTGTCATCAAGCAGGGGAAGCATCTGTTCATATATCGCGACGAGTTGGACAAATGGCTGGAGACCGGAAGAAAAAGCCAGGTGCCTCTGAGCTTCGAGGAGGAACACGAGCAGATGCTTGCTGCGACAAGACATAAGGCCAAACCAAGAGAACTGTAGGAATATGGAAAAGACGAGCTGCAATATTCCTACTCCGGAGGAATTGAGAAACTACATAAAAGAATCTGTCATAAGTGTGACCGGGACATACGAACAGTCCGCTTCCGTGCTTATGGTGGATGATTCCACAATCGGGACTCTGGGAAACTTCAGTGCATCCATTGGAAAGGCCAAAAGCAAGAAGACCTTCAATGTCTCTGCCATCGCAGCGGCCGCCCTGAAGAATGGCACAGTGCTGCATTACCGTGCCTGCTTCCCGGATGGAAAAAGGAAGATTCTCTATGTTGACACGGAACAGGGCAAGAACCATTGCCAAATTGTTCTGAATAGAATCCTGAGACTGGCAGGTCTGCCGAAAGATTGTGATGCAGACAATCTGACGATGCTGGCACTCCGGAAATATTCGCCCGAAGTACGACTGGCAATAACAGAAGAGGCAATCGGCATGATACCCGATTTAGGTCTGGTCATCATAGATGGCATCCGGGACTTCATCCATGATATCAATTCACCCGGTGAATCCACCGATGTGATATCCAAATTCATGCAATGGACCGATGACAGGCAGATACACATCCATACCGTCCTGCATCAGAACAAGAATGACGAACACGCACGCGGTCATGTCGGCACGGAACTGAACAACAAGGCGGAAACCGTCATGCAGATAGAGCCAGACAAAGATGACAAGTCCATAAGCGTGGTGGAAGCCATACACAGTCGTGACCGTGAGTTTGAACCGTTTGCCTTCCGGGTAAACGATGATTCCCTGCCCGAACTAGTGGAGTCATATCAGCCCCAGAAAAGGCAGCCAGGACGCCCGCCCAAGGAACCGTTCGACCCGTACAAGGAAATACCTGAGGATTCACACCGTTCCGCTTTGAACGCCGCTTTTGAGGACGGAAACATCAGCGGCTATAACGGTTACCTTGAACGGCTGAAAGAAGGCTACGGACGGTTGGGGATAAAACTGGGGTACAACAAGACGGTGGAATTGGCAAAGTTCCTATGCAACAAGCGGATGGTCGTAAAAGAAGGGAAAGAATACAAATTCAACCGGGATTTCCATTATTGAGCCCCTATACCATCAAATCCTGGTGTGACATTTTTCTGTGACATTTCCCAGCTTTACTTTAATGCCGGGGTGTAGATATGGGAATAAAGCAAAGTTATGGTAGATTTCATAATACAGGTGCAATCTGCCATGCTCCCTTTTGTATGTACTGGAAACCGGACAGCATCTGCATTATTTGAAGTGAAGCTATCATCCATGCCGGGCTTGCCCGTCTGCCAGTAATAAACCCTATGGGGAGCCTAATACCCCACTCGCCTTTCGGCGACGGGATGAGTGCCACCTAAAACAGCAAGCTGGGCACGGGAAAATCGCTGTAGGGATTGAACAGAGCACGATAAATTCTAACTCTTTTGTAGCCAACGATGATATCTGCTTTATGCACATAGTTCCTGCAGAAGAATCGGATCGGACTTTAACCAAGTTATGATTTGAGGTGATAGTTATAGCTGGCGCAAAAACACATCATGTGAAACAGGGATAATCCTGCGATACCTTAGTGCAAGGCCTTCAACAAAAACTCTTGAATCCATTCGGTAGAATATCGGACAGTCCCATGCTTGGGCAATTGGACATGTCGTTGATATTGCCTTCCCTATTTTTGATCTTGATTCGTCATGTCCATAGCCAAACTTACTATAAAAATCAAGTTACTAATGTCCAACGAGTATACCACATCCTCACTTACAAAAAACGATGCATGTTATGGCAAACTTCTATCATGGACTCTGACAAGCGTGATTTCCTTGACTGGATAATCGCAGCTACAATCTATCTTGGAAATCCGGCAAACACTGGCTCACCTCTCTGGCAACATCAATTATCGCATATCGTTTAATATGTCCAATCCAATAATGCCGCCGACCAGTTTAAGCAATCTATGCTTGGCTTGTAGCACACTGAGGGCAGATGAAAAGTCAGATTAAATCTGGTAAATTTATCCTTTTATGATATTGCCTGGAGCATTTTCATAATCGTTTCATCATTCACCGTATCCGTTGTGGAAATACGATGCGGACACAATCCAAATTTCATGAGTATTTGATCTTTGAGAGCATCACGCAATTGTTGGACTTCACTCTCTTTATGGAAATGCCAACCATCTACCTCGATTGTCTGAATCGGCCGTTTGGTGAGGGAGTTGTAAATCAAGAAATCTACGTGTGCAAGAGGACTTCCTGCAAATATCTTTTCCTGTTCGTCCAATGCATCCCAATCTGCAATCAATCTTGCCAAAGGATAATGGCACAAGATTTCTGTATTTGCTAATCCCGACTTTGCTATGCCTTTGACCAACAGATCATATAAAAGCTTCTCAGACAGGTATCCTGATACGACCGGATGAGTCTGTTCGTATGCCAACCGTTCTGCCGTATAGTGCTTGTATAGCAAATCAAACACCGAATGGAGTTTACTTTCCTTCACTTCAAAGTTGTTATACTGGATATATGCGATGAGTTGGGCCAAGTTCGTGTTCTGTGGCATATCGTTGCCATTGGTCACTATGCACAAATGTGTCTTGGCACGAGAGATTGCCACATTAAGCAAATTGGGGTCATCAGAGAACTCTGTTGGAGCGTTATCTACCGTACTCATAATGATGGTGTCACACTCACGTCCTTGATACTTATGCACCGTACTGGCAATATCAGTCCCGATGGCCTTATTGATTTCCTCTGCCTGTGAACGATAGGGAGTAATAATGCCCACAGTGCCCATATCCACATATTCAGACATCACTTCTTGGGTTATCACATCAATCTCACGTTGGTTGAAATGCCCACGAGCATGATTTCCTTTGACTGTCCGCACCACTTGTAACACCTTATCCTCGCCGTGGTCTGTGGTCATGGCCACCAGCTCGCCATCATAGAACTTTTGATTGCAGAACTCGATTATTTTCGGATGGCAACGATAATGCTCACGGAGCAGCGTTACTGGTGCGTCCTTGAACACCTCCACGCAAGATTGCAGGAAACTGTGCGTGACGGCATTGTATCTGTCATCCACATTGTACGTAGACTGGATGGCGTTCAATGCCTGTGCTTCTTCCCTACTGACCACGTTAGGAAGCTGTTTGTCATCGCCTACGATTACGGTATTCATGGCACAAGACAACGCCAGCGCACCTGTCTTGATGTCCACCTGTGATGCTTCATCCATAATCACATAGTCAAAGACCATATCCTTGCTGATACAACTTTTGGCGGAATAGGTAGTGCTGAGCACCACCGGATATTCTTTCAAGAACTCCTCGGTTCTCGGTTTAATGTCCTTGATGGTGAATCTTCTCCTTTCAAAGCCTTGATACCGTTTAGCCATCCTGCTTTTCAATACCAAAAGAGAAGCGGAACGCAACCCCGCCGTATACCGCTTGATGTCGATGGATTGTAGCGTTGTGGCAATGGCATCCAACTCTTGCTCTATTTCAGTTTTACGGGAAAAATAATAGGCCGCTTCCAAGCTCGCAACTACTTCTGATGGTTTGCCTCCGAGAAACGAAAACATCCTCGTGCCCAATAAAAATGACCACTTCAACCGAAACCAGAGATCAGGTTTAGGTCTGTCCTCTATCTTCAGCTTATAAAGATTGAGCAGTTTCATCAGTTGGAAGAACGTTTGCCGTCCAACCACTCTTTGCCGACGGATTTCTGCTGAAGCATGTCATTATACTTCGTTTCTTTCAGCAAAGCGTCATATTCTGCCTTCAACTGGGCTTGGCGTGTTTGGGAATCAAAGCCTTGGATCACGGCATGAAGCAAGTCTTGTGCTTGTTTTTTTACCGGTTCCTCTTCTATTGCCCAATCACTCATATCCAGATAATCGGGTTGATTGGCGATAAAAGCCTCCTTATTCTGCACGCTGCCCAGTTTGGCCACAATAAAGTCAAGATTTTCCCCAGCGAGTTTTTCCGCCACATTCTCAACGGCAGAATTGTTATTCGATACAACCAGCACTGTTTTATCTGCCAGCAACAGATTGGCAATGATGTTCAGAATGGTTTGCGTCTTGCCTGTCCCAGGAGGACCTTGAATGATGCTTACCTGATGCGTCAATGCGGCTTCCACAGCAGCCTTCTGGCTTGCATTACAACCGAAAGGATAATATATCTGTTTGGGGTCACGATATGTAGCTAACTTCGCCCTGTCACCCAGATACTGCGCCAACGGTACATTGTCGCGCTTCAAATCCACCAAGTCGTATTGTTTCATGAGAATGTTCTCATCATTTTCCACCATCAGACCTGTTTCAGCGGCCAGCTCGCGAAGATAATCCCATGTCGAACCGCCGTTTTTATCAATCGGAGTGCGCGTTACATAGACTTCACTTCCTTCAAGGTTTTCATAGTAGCCATTTGTATATGCCACACGGTAGAAAGAATGTCTGCCATCTGTAAAGCGGAGCAGTTCGCTTATATTCGTTATATGTTTATTTTGGATATACAATCCTTTTTCGCCAATGTCTATTTTCTCCGGATTTGTCAGGTAAAGCAACCGCGAATGGTTGTAATTGAACACACGAGAAGAAGATAAGAACTGTACCGTCCAAAGTCCACTCTTATTTTCACTTATTGAAGCGACTTGTTCGGTGATGAACATCCGCTTGTCACCTCGTCGCTCCAAATCTACAATCATGCACTGCTTCGCGTCCATAACAATAACATATTATCTTAATTGGTATGTTCTTTTAATTGGCAAATACATAAATGGGGAAATCTACAAATTGTTGTTTCTCTTCCTCTTTCATTTGTTGAAAATAATATTGAAAAAGTTCCTTATTATCCAGTAAAAGATGAGCAGCAGCTTTAATTATATTAGAATTATCTTGAGAAATATACAACAAATTTCCACGTTCTTATTTTGTAAAATAGCGCTGTCTTTTTATAATCTGCAATAGGTTTAATTGATGTAGATTTTTAAGACTTTGATCGTTATCTGTTTCCAAAATCCATTTTGCTAAAGAATAAGCTGAATTTAGTATATATTCGCTTTTATCGATTTTTCCGCTGCTCTTTAATTCATCTACTGCTTTTAGCATTTGAAGCAAATCCAATGTAGCCTGATTATATATACGAGTATCTAATAACGCAAATTTTTCATATGCTTCTAACATTCCATCAAATGTAATATTGTCAAAAAGAACATATCCTTCTTTTTTAAAGAAAGAATATAATGGTACTTGAAATGGGGATTCAATATTATGTACCTCTATAGAGAAAGGATATTCAAATGGATCGTACAATAAATATTTACCATTCTTATCACTTTCACACGCTAAAAGAACGCTTATATTAGCGATGTCTAACTTAAAAATCGGTTGAGGATTGTTTAAACCAATCGGCATATGCTTCACAAAGGCATTATAAAGTTGCTTGAGTGAGAAATTATCTTTTTCTGTAAAAACATGATAGTCAATATCTGACTTTACGTGAAGTACGTCAAGAACTTCTTGATGCATTTGCAATTCAGAAAGCCGTTCGCTAAGTTCAGAAACAAGTTTCGATTTTTCATCTACATTTATGTCAATCTTTACATCACCAAACTTTATGCCTCCATATTTGACAATCTTTATAAAGATACTGTATGCTTTAATTTGCGTCATTGTAGAATCTGCCAGAATTTCTAATGAACATATCTGCCTGTTGGATGAAGAATTATGATTAGCCCTCAAAACTAATAGGCTTGTTAATTCAAAAGAAGTTGTATCCTTTGTATTGGATAAAATGTAGTTTTTGCACACGATTTCCTCTCCAATAATTACAGGTTCTTTTTTTTCAATAACAAGCTCTGGAATCTTAATTGTCAAAGGAGCATTACCTAATGGAATCTCAGCCCCTTCAGCAGTCTTGATATATACAAAAGATTTAAAACCATCAAAAAAAAACCGAATTATTGAGCCCTTTTTCCCTTGGAAACGAAATCCCCACTGATAATTTGAAATATTTTTGAGATTTTCTATTTTTAGTTCTTTACTTGAAGCAAAACTTTTTTGTTTAACACAATCTACATAAAAATTATGCAATAATATTTCAACCAATGCAGAATCTTTATTTAGTGGCTCCAATTGTATATTTCTTTGATTCTGTCTTTTCGATTTCTTCTCTTTTTTCGATATTAACTCAAGTTCTCCACGAATTTCAATAGGAGCCATCATTTTATAGAAAATTTTATTTGTTCCATCTGTTTTTACCTCTACAACAAAGAATACAAATCCCTCGTTTAACGAGTTTCTTAAAAATACAGTTTCAACTGGATATGTTTCTTTTTCTTTAAACTCTGTTACTTCTCTACCCTTAATTTGAATTTTAAGATCACCAACATAATTCTTTCTTTCATCCTTTACTCCTTTATACAAACTTAATACTCCATCCCAATCAGGCGTTTTGTCATTCTCTGATATTCGAGGTGAAACAGAATTACTAAGATTGAAATAACACTTTACAGCACTTGTCGCAAGTTCTTCTATATCTTTTTTCCCAAGCATAGTCGTTTTAATTATCAAATCCAAATTTATTCCAGGCTTCCAGTACGAGACGTTTAGTGCGGTATTCGCCATACTGACGTATCTCGTTGTCGCGGAGTACGCGGAAGGTCTCGTTTATGCAACCCTTGCCACATACGTCTTCGGGGTCGAGGATATAACGCAGTTCCTCGGTTGTGAGACCGTAGAGGTAGGCGAAGATGGCATCAAGTTCAGCTTGTGCCACAACCCGGCGTTCTTCGTTGTAGATATATGGCGACATGAGGCTAAAATCGGGCGTGGCGAGTTGGCTGCTGTCGAAACAAAGACCGTTACATTCGGCCAAACGAACCAACAGAGCGGTGCGTATGTCGTCGGTCATCGCTCCGTCGTTCCACAGTTCGTACATCCAGCCGTCAAGGTCGTGGTTGAAGTAACAAAGTTCTGTTACACGCTCAATGATACTTGGTTTTATGTCATCAGGAATTTGGTCGAATGAGAGAATAGGAAGTTGCTTGGCATAAAAGAAATTCATTGACGTTCCACCAACTTTTTGTCTTGTCGCGAAGTCAAAACACAACGAGCTGAAAATGGCTGTCAAGTAACATGAATAAATAGCTCCTCCGTCATCAAAAACAATATATGGAATTTTATTATTCATGGCTGACAAAGGGGTAATTGTGCATATAAACGTCCGTTCGTTTGTTGCATTAGTTATATCCCTAAATCCTATTAACCACCGATGCTTCCACTCCCAAACCACATTCCCCTCCTTATCTGTTTTCACCAAACGGTTATTGACTTCGGAGAGCGGAACCCAATACCAGGATATGATGTGCGAATTGGGGTTAGCCAACTCTGCCAATGGCGGTGTGGATATGGAACTGGGGCGTTCACCTGATGTAGGCCACGTACCGTAATGATGATTGTAATGCCATATCATCTTTCCCTCATAGAGTGGCACGTATGTTTTGCCTTCCAAAATGAAGTTGGGAGCTTGATACACAGCTCCGGCATCTGTCAGTTGGGCATAAGTGCGAAAAAGATGCGAATCGCCTGACATGTGAAACATACTGCCAAACTTGATTTTCCACGGATTTTCGCCTGTCACGTCATTCATCAGCACTTTGCAACGATGGTAAATCTTGGTGGTAAGCCGAGCATCGCGGCTTGTACGGAACACCGGGCAAGTCTTTGTATTGGGGTTGAGCAGCGCAAAATCATCGGTACGCAAAGTGTAGATGCGATTAGGATCGAGCAAATGGTCTATACGCGTCAGGTAAAAGCCACCGCTAACTGTCCTCGGTTCCGCTTGTGCTTTTCCTACCGTGAGCAGGCAGAATTTGAGTCGGCTATCAATATCAAACAATTTTTCTCTATTCTCAAAATCATAGAGCGATATCAATCTGTTTTCATCAACAAGTTTGGAGAAGAAAGCCTTATTGCTGTCATTCACGGCAATGCCGGTAGGTAACACCAATCCCCATGCCTCCTTGCTGAACGAAAGGCAAAGTTCGGCAAACATCGGATAAAGGTCAATATCGCCTGTTGCAGTCAGGGCGAACCGGCCGCTAAAACGCACGAAACGACTCATTACTTCGGCATCCTGCTGGGCTTGGTGATATTCTTTAAATAAATCAGGGGTGGTTTCCGGCAACATAGCAATGGCATGTTTGCGCTGTGCTGCCGTCCCGGCATTTACAATATCGCTTCGTCCATGATTTTCAAACCATTTTTTGTTCTCCACCTTTATCTTATCCCATGGCGGATTGCCGCACATCACATCAAAGCCACCATCGTATGCAAACACCTCGGGAAACTCTACGCACCAGTGAAAATAACGGTAAGTTGCGGAAGAGTCAGTCGCTTCACGACGTAACGTGTCGGGCAAATGCTGGACATCCGGCTCATCGTCAGAATCGTCAAGGCATTTGATTTCTTGAAGAGCCTGATAAACGGTGCGCGTATAAGGAATGTTAAACGCCGTAAACTTACCCGATTCATCCACGTGGCTCTCTATGTCGGAAGCTGTAAACTGCTTGTAGAAAGCATAAGTATAGATGTCACAAGCCAGTCGCAGACATTCCACACGGGGAGAACACATAAGGTCTTCCCAGCGGTGCTGCTTGATGACTTGTTGCTCCAGTGTATCTTCGGGCAAGGCGGCAATCTCTCGTACCTTGTTGGCAAGTCCGACCTGTTCACTGTCGATACTTTGCATAGTGAAATCGCTCGTAAAAAGCGACATGTTCAAGCCTTGCTTTTTACCGCTCTGGACAAACCGGGCATCATTCAAGGCTTCTTTGTTTAGGGCAATTACCCGTTTCTTTACATCCTTGTCATCGGCCGAAAAAGCCTCTTTAGGCACGCCATCGAGCAAGGTGTCAAGGTCAGCCACGCCTACCACAGAATTGCCGCAACGGATGTGATAGTCGAGGAAAGAAAGCGGCTTACCGGCGCAATAACCTTCAATCCACAGCACCACTTTGCACAACTCCACGGCATCGGGATTGTAGTCAACGGCATAGACACATTTCTGTATGACTTCACGCAGCGCCTGACGGTAGTCAAGCGAGGCCGGATTGTCCTCTCCCGTCCGCAACATACAGACATACCAGGCTATGGTACGAGCCATAGCCAACACGATGTGTCCCGAACCGCTTGCGGCATCACATACTTTCATGGATAGCAGAGAGCGCACTTTTTCCTCAGTGGTCTTGTATTTGGCAATGCGTTCCTTAATGACCGGCTCAAGCGTGGTGCGGATAAGATTCTGCACAAGGTCAGGCCGGGTATAATAACTCGATGTACTCTTGCGGTCGAGACCACCCACAAAGCCAAACTGCCAGTCGGCTGGAGCCGCACCGGACTGCACAAAGGGGCGCATTTCAAGTATGCCTTCGTAAACAGAACCGAACTCCTCCACGTCGAGCGACGAGTAGTTGATTTTGACGGGTTGCCCATTTTCGTCCGTAAACTTATTGAGTGCGTCAAACGCCTCAAGCAAGTCTTTGTTGCTAATGGTGCATGATTTGAGATAATGGAGCGTGTCGCTGTCAAACAACATCCCGCCAAGAGGCTTTATGCCAAGCTGCTCGCCAAAACCACCGGTTTCAAACAAACGGAATGTGTCAACCAATCCGAGCCAAAGGTCACAATATTGTTTTTGGCGCAAATAGCGAAGTTCCGATAAATGCCGCAAACGCGAAGCAGCATAGTTGGCTTTGTAGATTTCCTGCCAACGGCATATCTTGGCATAGTCCGAGTCATCAGGCGAATCCGGAAGTTGATAGACAAGCCCCCTGTCTTCAATAATAAAAAGGAAAAGCAGGCGGTAGATGAAGTGGATAAGTTCTTTATTGAATGCCGTATCGGTGAGTTTGCCTTCTGCAAGATCGGCTCTCAACACGTCATTGCCAGTTCCTGCAGTACACAGGGCAGCATTACCCATGACCTCCATGGCGCACTGCACGGCCTTTGACAAGCCTTCGCGGATGCGGTTGCCACTCTCTATGCTCATGTTAAACCACCGTTCCATGACGCACGGCTCGTCGCCACTTGTGCGGAAACGCGAGGCATGAAGCAGACGGAACATAAAGCAGAACTCGCTGTACTTATCTTCTTCAAGCATACGGCGCAGGTCAAACTCTATGTAGGTCAGTTTGACCAACTGTCCGGAATTGCGGATAAGACGCAGGGTTATGCCATTGCTGATTATGCCATACACGTTTTCTGTAGCGTTAAGGTATTCGAGCATGGTAGCGTGGGGTGAACGGCGGCGGCGCGCACCCTTTGCGCGGTAATCAAGTGAACATTTGTCAAGGGTTTCAAAACCGTTTTCTCCAATTATTTTGTCGCCGACAACAATAACCGGCATACGGCCGAGGTCAGAACACAAATAACTAATCTCAAATGTCGAACCGGCTACAATGAGGTTGGCATTCTGACGGTTGAGCGAATAGCCCAAGTTCTGAAGCAGTCTTTCAATGAGGTCACGTGAACGGCGCGTTCCGTAAGGGTCATTTACCCCGGAACGCTCATTGAAGAACCGCCAGTCATTGCGCAGGCTGCTCCATACGTAGTCGATAGCGACAGAAGTAGATATGTCAAGATCGAAATCCTGTTGGCGGTTGCCCAACAAGTTAGTGTCATGCTCGACACCATGCAAGATGTCATCAGACAACAAGTGGCCATATATGTGAATGCTGGTATAATCCATTTCAGTTGTTTTTTAATTGAAACATCAGTTGGCATGGTTTGGAACGAACAAGTAGGCCGCAATGACATCCATTGGCAGCACAGGCTCCACCACCTGATATTCGGTTGAATTAATGTAAGAACGGTATTTGGCAAACGCCTCTACAAGATGGTTGGCACGTTCAAGGGCAATCGCGTCTGTGTGAAGCCGAAGTTCACGCTCGTCATTTACCCATCGTACAGCGTTGCTCAAAAGTAGTTTTTGAGTAGTAAGGTCTACGCTACCTGATGCTTTTGTGTCAAGAAACAGATGGCGTGCTTCCTCCTGCGAAAGGAAATCATGGTTGTCTATACACCCACGGTAACCTAAGAAAATCATTTCTTCGCCAACGAGTTCGCGGTCAGTCACTTTCTTGTCACGAATGACACTGCGTACTCGCATGAGAAGAACGGTTGTGTTCTTTATGACTTCCGAAGTTTCCATGACCATTGCCCGACAAGCGGCCAATTCGCCCCCATTGACAGACTCGTTTACCACGGCACGGCTGAGGTCTTCCACAAAAACATGATTACGCCCTATGTACATATAATGCTTGGGAGTAGGTGACGCAAAGGAAATGCGAACCACACCCGCCTTATTCGCGTTATCCTTAAAATAGTGACGCAGCTGGGAAGGAAGCTCCAAAAGGTTGAACGAATAACACAAGTGAGCATCAGTCTTGACATTCACGTTTGCGTTGAATAATTCTTGTATTACAAAGTCACGGATATCGTCCACACCACCTATTACAGCCTTGGCCTCATTGAGCGTAGCAGTAAGCCTTATCGGGTCCATCTGTTTGTTGTTATGTGCAAAATAGGTGTGCGACATTTTCTCGTTTTCCTCCATGCGTTTTAGTTGGATTTCACGCTCCTCTTCCTGCTGTTTCAACCATTCCGGGTCTTCGTCAAAAAGAGAAAGCTGCATATAGTCTGTGCGTGTAGGAGCTTTTGCCTCGAATATGCGTTTCATGATGGTTTCCATCAATGTGGCATCATTGTCGGCTATAGGAAGATAAACCCCTAATTTACGTCGAATTTCTTCCTGCTTTTTATAAAGTACATTTAGGACTATATCGTCCACCGGATTATTTTTTGAATGCAAAGTAGAGATGAGTACTGTCGGTGAAGTCTGGCCGAAACGGTCTATACGCCCGTTACGTTGTTCCAAGCGGTTGGGATTCCACGGTAGGTCATAGTGTATCACTGCCTCAAAACCTTGCTGTAAGTTTACGCCCTCCGAAAGACAGTCAGTACAAACAAGCACATGAGCCTCGGTGCGTACAAGTTCATCAATCTTCATCTTGCGTTCTTCATCTGCAAGTCGGCTAGTGATGACATCCACCGCAACCTTCTTATACTTCCGGTCATTGGCAAGATGTTCACTGATGTATCGGCCCACATAATCCGCTGTTTGGATATATTGGCAGAATACAATAGGATTCATGCCGCTTGACAATGAGAATCTCACGATTTCAAGAGCTTGTCGTACTTTTTCATCACTGTCGGTAGCCTTGATTTCATTCAGAATCTTGATAAAGTCACGGAATTTACGGCGGTCAGCATTATCGACTTGTTCAAGAGCTTCCGGCACAACATCATCCCCCGTAAGCAAGTCTTTCAGTGGGTCATTGAACACATAAACCTTTTCATCCGTGTCATCGGTATTCTGCTCTGACGCGTCAGACCGTTTGTCTATCTTATTCTGCAACATGCTGATGCCGGCATCCGGACTCGACATTACACCTCGCATCAACGCCAACAAATCCCAATAGATATAACGCTGTTTGCGACGGTCGGCAGTGCTTGCACGTTGGATGCCATTCTTTACATATTCTATAAGATCGGCAAGCAAATCTCTATAAACAGGCTTGTAAGTATAATCGTCATTATCTATCTGTACCCTTTCCGGGAACACAACTTCACCACCAAGATAATGCTTGATGTCAGCACGACGGCGCTGCACAAAGTAATGCGAGAGTTCTTCACGCTCTTTAGCTGTCTGTAGCTGGTAATGCCCAAACTTGGGGTCGAGCAACCCAATTAGGGATTGGAACTCTTCTGTCTGACCGCTATGAGGGGTTGCTGTAAGCAGAACCAACTGTTGGCCGGGTTTATCGGAGAGGTCTTTCAGAAGACGGTAACGCTGTTGCTGGTATTTGTTTGCACCGACAGGCTTGGCACAAGTATGCGCTTCATCGACAATGACAAAGTCGGGGCAATGGTCGAGGAATACATTACGACGGTTGTCCTGCTTGATGAAGTCAATGGATATGACTTGGAACGGTATGTCGCGAAAGATATTTTGGTCAGGGCGTAACCGTTTTTCCAAACGGCTTACAGTAGAAGAACGAATTATTTCAGCATCCAGCCCAAACTTGTCTTTGATTTCGTTCTGCCATTGTTCGCACAAATGCGGCAGGCAAACAACGGCAAAACGATTGATTTCGCGACGATCAATCAATTCCTTGGCTATCAACAATGATTCCAGCGTTTTTCCTATGCCGACGTCATCGGATATAAGCAACCTGATTCTTTCTTGCTTTAGTGCAAGAATAAGCGGCACCATCTGATAAGGCCGAGGCTCAAAAGACAATCTTCCGAGACAGCGGAACGGACCAGCTATATCCCGAAAGGACAAGCGGCAGGCATTGTAAAGAATGCGGGCAGAAGCCTGATAGCTGTTTCGCCCCACATCATCGGCAGACGGACTACGGAAATGGTATGAACGGATGTCAAGTTTGCCTTCATAAAGAGGCAGATAAAGAGTTACCGTTTCTGCGTCTGTACCGCCAAGCGGTTTTATAGTCATAAGGTCGTTGTCCCCTGATTGCTGTACAACCCACGGACGGTCTCTGAATTCAACGAGTGTTCCTGTTTTATATTCCATAATCAACTTATTTTACGGGGGTGAATATCTCCGGATAACGGGCAATGAAATCCTCTAAAGGTGTTGCATAATGCCACGACAAAACAACGTACCCTGCCTCTTCGAGAACCGCACGCTTGTTCTTGTCATCCTCTTGAATTTCAGGTTTGTCATGTGGCGTTCCATCGCAGAAAATGACTATACGGTCGCCATACATGAAATCCGGTTGTACATAATACTCATCGGGGAAAGTCGGCTGCGCCTTGTCCGGGAGACGTAATCCGTGTTCATATAAATACTTTAGAAATTCATACTCCGTAGAACTGTTATGGTCACGGGCTGCTTCAAGTGCCTTATATTGCTCATTGTAGTTCCAAACCTGCCCCGGATGATGAACCTCAATTGCCGCATCCTCCATCAATTTGAGCGTATGGTAAATCTTGCGTATATCTATTTGCTGGTGATATGGCTGGTTGTAATAGTTAAGCAGATTACTGTAGTCGGCCGGCACCAACTTATCAAGTTCTTCTTGCGTATATTCAGATTTTTGTCCAAAGCATATTTCGTATGCACGTTTAACCACAGCATGATAAGACGCAGGCTCTTTCACCAAACGGTCAAGTACGCCTAAAGAACCTTCCGCGTTTTCATAAATGAATACATTGGGTACTTTCCCTTCGCCCATAACATCAGCACCGATTTCGCTGCTCTCAATCTGAAACACATCTTCGATAGCCTGTTTGAAAGCATACAAAAATGTTCTGACCGCCTCTGTTTCATGCAGCATCAATGCTTCCATTGGCTGTATATAAATAGCATTGGCTGTTGTTTCAGTGAACAGCTTTACAAATTTAGTGCGTTCAATCTCTTCCTCATGCAAATGTTGTTCGTCTCGAATGCGTGTCAGACGTTCATTGCTAATCCAGTCACCGGTTTTGGTATCAAGCGCAAAACCATTACCATTGTTGTCATTACGCGATTCAAGGAAATAGGTTATGCGACAAGACGGGATATAGCGGATGTTGGCAAGGTGTTGCCCGTTGTCTTGCAATTCGCATTCACTTATAGAACGGGGATCGTCACTTGAGAAATAAGTAGAAGTCTTATAAAACTTACGGTTGCGTTCCTCCTCCTGGCAAGTTATTTTCTCCGATTCAATGGCTATCATATCCTGCGCCTCAATGCAAGTTCCTGGAATAAGCCGGGCGATACCGTCAAGCGGTTCGCCAGTGATAATATCAGTATGATGCGTACCGAAGTCTTGATTCTTATATATGACCCCTGTCTTAGGGTTATAGAAAAACCTGTCAGGGTTCAATTCGCCTGTGAGTATCATTCGGGCAACACGGAACTTGCTACCGTTGTTGTAAATTATGTTTTGTGGACCAAATTCACTAAGAGCCAATGCCTTTGGACGGCTTAGATATTCAACCGCATCGGATTTATACTGCAACATAACCCTTTGCGGCAGGCGTGTAAAATTATAGCCTGGCAAGAATCCTTCACTTGCAAGGTAGCGGTAAGGATAGAACTCATTTTCTTCTTTGTTCTTCCCTTGATTCTGTCCAAGCAGCATATCACGCTGATTGGCAGCTCGCCGCTCTTTCATCAAGGCATCCTTTTTTTCTTTCGAGTTGTCCGCGTAAATTTTGTTCTTGATAATATGCTGCGCTTCTTCGATTTGTTTTTGTGCCTCTTTATATAAAGCACGCCACCTATCAAGTGCATGGTTAAAATCATGTTCATAGTCATCTAACACATGATCTATCCAGTTATCATTAAACCAATGTGGCCTTTCGTCTTCCAACTTTCCCTTGAGAAAAGTATCAGATATCGCTTTATTAAAGACCTCTTTTATTACCTGTTTGAGTTCTGCGGACAATTCAAGGTGTATTTTTACATCTTCCCTCAAAGGTATGTCATTGAGATTTGAATAATCAACCAAAGCGGATATTCCGTCCGAAAGTTGTCGGATTGGGCAAAGAGACAAAATTGTAGAATGAAGATGGGTGCGGAACAATTCTTCATTGACAAGCTCCATGCGCGGGGCTTTGACTTCACCATTCACCATTTTCTGCGGATTGTGAAGATAATAATTCTCGTGCGAATTACGAGGGCGGCAATATGTATAAACCAAAGCAGCTTGTCCGCTACGTCCGGCTCGTCCAGCCCGCTGAGTGTAGTTGGCAGGAGTCGGCGGTACGTTCCTCATGCCGACAACGGAAAGATCCTTGATGTCTATGCCAAGTTCCATTGTCGGAGAACAATAAAGAATGGGGAATTTCCCTTCACGAAATTCCTGCTCACGCTTTTCACGTTCATCTTTTGGCACTTGTCCCGTATGGTCTTTTGCCTCAAGGTTAACCCCTCCAAGAGGTATAGTTTGATAAAAATCCTGGAAGAAAGCGTTTGGCTCACACTTTGGTTGTGCTGAACCACCAAGGATGCGGACACGAACCATATCCTGACGAACTGTTTTTTTATCGCCGGCAGTCCAAAGTATGGAATTGTAATCCAATTGGTAAGTGCCATCTTTCTCAATGATATAATTGGACAACTGGGCAAATAGGCCTTGCATATATTGGACGTAATCATTTTCATTGGCCAAGTTGATTCCGGCATTTGCAAAAAGATAGTCACGAACAAAAACGGCAAGTTTACTCCTGTAACCACCACTTTCAAGATTATATGCCCTGCGACGCCGTGGATTGACAATATACAATTCACTTGATGGTGCAATACTATCACTTTCATCAAGCGTCCATGGCTTTTTCAGATTGTCACGGACAGCCTTACTTGTATCCTTTACAACTTGTTGAGTCCGTTCTGAACTATACATACATAGCTTATGCCTGAAATAGTCTAAGATTTGGACAATAAACACTTCTTTCTGTTCATCGGAAAGCCCTTCAAGTTCAGGAATGTCATATAATCGTTCCGAATCATTTTCACCTGTGATTTCATCATGAAGGTACTTATAATCTACTTTAAGCAAAGCACAGTCTTCCAAATTCGGCGTTATTACAGACCAGTTGCCTGCCAAATCATCATAAATGATGGTTGAAAGGTAGCGAATCAATATTTCTTTTACTTCATCCATACGCCTGCCACGTAATTCCGGACGTGCGGAATATTCGTTTGCTGACAAGTGTAAAGACTCAAATACAAGCCTTGCTATATTCGAACTGTCTATAGGCTTTTCTGCCTCTTTTACGGCATTCCAAATTGCGGAACGAATTTTCCCAATGCGAATAAAGTCATTGAAATGGCCTGCTTGCAACGCTGCGTCCTGTCGCGCATCTACAAAAGTCATGACTTTTCTGTCTTTCTCCTCTACATTGGCATCTTTCATCAGAATAATGTCTTCATAAGACAGAATAGTTGTAGCCGTACTTCTACCTTCCCCACCTATTTTAGATAGCTTGGCAAACTCAGATTGCCTTCCTTTATACACCACTCGGGCCGTTGGGTCATACATCAATGGTGACGTCATGTATATTGCTTCAACAAAGGAAGATTTGTCGTCCATTGGCTTGACAAACGAGAAACCCCTAGACTGTGTGATGTAAACAATACGGGGAATCCTTGTTTCATATGCACGCTTCAAGCGTCTTGTCCCTGTACGTGTTACATTAAACCAGTCATTAGGAATGTCGTCCGAATCCAAGTCCAAAAGGTAATCATTGATTTTTTCGCCTGTATGTGGAATCACAATATAGCCGTCATTATCATCGGTGTCATCACTTGCCGTCATGCGACCGTCAAAATTACGTGGTAAAATATGGCCGGATCTATTATCCAACCTCACCACGTAAAAATCATGTCCGCTCAACCGACTGAATACCACAGGATAATACATTACTTTTATGCTGCCATGCGACAACTCTTCACAATAGAGCTTTTCTTCAACGGTTATCAAGCGCGTATTGGCTTCCCCAAGTGTGGCATATATATTTCCTGTTTGCGGGATAAACTGGTGTATTTTGTATGGAAGTACGTTTTCTGAATTGGTCAAATTTACACGATTACACCATTCCAGAACAGACAACAGATGCGTCCTGCAAGTTTCATAATCCTCATCGGTATAGCCTGCCAACTTCTGGGCTATACTTTCAATAGACATAGGATTCCCACGGAAATATTTTTTAGCTTTTTTATCCCATTTCAAAGCAATGTTCCGCTCAAGCCAAATCGCTGTCGGATATTTTTTTACCGTATCCAATTCTGCTGAATTAGGAACGGGCAGACCTATAACTTGACGAAGTTCTTCTTCTGAAGGCTCTTCATCATTCAGTCCGGTACTTAATGTTTCATCTATGACCTGCTCCTTTTCAAAATGACTTCCGAAAATACAGGATGCAACCTCTACTACCTTTTCACGGCGTTGCTCATAGGTAATATTCTCGTCTGCCACCATTGTAGCGGAAGTTCCAAAACACAATACCCTGCCATTTGCGAGAGATTTAATCCGACGTATCAAAAAAGATACATCACTGCCTTGCATCCCGCGGTAAGTATGCAATTCGTCAAAAACCAAAAAATGCAAGTTCTTAAGGAAACATCTTCGCAACTGTTCCTCGCCTTTGTCTGCGCGTGTCATTAAAAGTTCTAGCATCATGTAATTTGTAAGTATGATGTTGGGAGGTGTCTGTTGCATTTTTGCACGCTGATCGTCATCCTCTTGACCTGTATATTTCCCAAAAGTAAAAGGACACTTCTTACCCGTCACGTCTTCATATTGCTTTCGATAACGTTCCAATTCTTCTGATTGAGAATTTATTAAGGCATTCATTGGATAAACTATGATTGCAATCGTTTTGTTCACACAGTCATCCTGATGCTGCAATATATGGTTGAAGACTGTTGCCATAAATGTACGGGATTTTCCAGAACCTGTTCCTGAGGTTACAATAAACTCCTTTCCACGACAACCTAATTCAATCGCCTCTTGTTGATGCTTGTAAAAAGGAGTATTGAAGAACTTTTCCAAATCTTTATGGATAGGAAGACCATTCTCAATCATTTTTGCGATGCCAATCCCTTTGGCATAATTGGGATTAAATTGAATAAGTGCCTTAGGCCACATTTTTTCCCTATGAATGGCCTTTGTCACAACATCCTCAATTCTTTTGTCCTTTATACGAACAAAACTACTAATGTATTCTTTATAGCTATTCTTAAGCCTACTATATAAATCCAAGATATCCATAAGCAACTTTTTAATGTAATTTCATGACACTCAAAAACTTAAAAAAATAACATCCTACTATCCAGGACATTGGCAAATAAGTCTATCTCCCTTTTGGGAATGCCCAGGCGTATGGCCAAACTTCGCCAATCCTTTACAGCATTGACTATCTCCCGAATGATACCTTCCCCCGTTTTTTGTCCTAGCATATAATTCTCACAAGCATCTAGCAAAATGCGTAAATCAGCCTTATTTGATGCCGAAGTAATGAGCAGACTTTGGTATTCATTTAAAGTAGGATTCATGTCGTATGCCGGGGACAATGTCCAACCCTTAGCTGTTAAAATAAAGCCATGATTGCGGAAATGGTCATCACTGTTACCTATGCAGATATTAAAAGCCACCCGACGGTAAAGCTCCTGCAGGTTAGCTTCCACGTTGGTGCAATTCTGAAGAATAAAATCTACAATGTCCAGATAACCATGCCCTGTAACAGCATTATCTCCATCCGAAAGTCCCAATAAAGTCATTGCGGAAGCGAAATGAATCCGACGGCCTTCCGTAGTACGGTCAAAACGCCGGGAAAGCAAAGTATGGTATTTCTCACCAACAGACAGGACTTCAGTCTGTGCGGCATTGATTCCCGCCTTCTGCGCAAGCAGGTGGGCGAAATGCTCCCATAATCCGACATCATAGTCATCCTTATGCGATGGGAATTTGGCTACATAAAGCATCCTGCCATCCCCGATGACACTGGCTTTCGGCCTCGCCCCGCCCAAGGAAGAACCCGGTTGCACAAGTTGGGCAACCCACTTTTTGGCAGGAAGCAGATTTTCTTCCTCACTTTTCTCAATCTCCATACTGGCCGCTATCAAATCGCGCACATCTGCCAGAGGAGGAATCTTCAGGTTCTCGTTCACATTGATAAAATCCCCTTCTTCTGTTTCCTTGAAACGAAAACCGCCCATCCGAGAAAAATCATCTATACCAGTCAAGAAATCGAATGATGACAATCGGCGTACTGGCCTGTTCTCTTCCAATGCAGTTATCTGCTCCCGACGTAAAAATAGGGTACGTCCCCAACAGTCTGGCAACGCATCGGAAAAACACCCGAAAATATCTTTCCCCGGCTGTGTGTATTGCACCCCCGGATAGTTGTTCAAATCATCACTTAAGAACAAATCACCATGCTTCTTCAACCACCCATCATTGAATGAAAAACTATAACTGTCCGAACCCCGAAGCGATTCATAACCCAGCTCTCCAATGAGTTCTATTTCCTTGAGCCAATCAAAGTCAGCATATACATAAAGCTTCTTCATCGTTTATTCCTTTTTAGAAGCACGTTCCCTTGTTTTCAAACTCAAATCCTGCAAAGCTTTCCCCAACTTGTCTTCTTTGGCCAGCCACAATATGTCGTCATCCAATTGCAGAGCGTAAAGTACCCGAAGATAAATTCCTATTGACACCGTCGGAGCACCTTTCTCTATGCGTGACACGGTCAGCGGAGAACAGGTTGCTCGTTCTGCCACCTGAGCCACGCTCAGATTCCTGCGTAAGCGAGCCAGCTTTATCTGCTCTCCCACCACCTGCATCTTCTGTTCTAATTTTCTTGGCAACTTGGTGCCCATTGTATTCTTTGCCATAATCTATCATATAATATGCAAAGGTATCACTTTTTATTTATTTAATGATATGTCTGTACGAAAATAATGGATTCTGACAGTATAAATGTTATTCAGTTTGATATTATATTAGTATAGGTGCAGATACTAATAATTGAAAACTGCGCCAAACTTTATTTTACACTACCGTACATTCAATGATATCTTACAACTATAAGTCGGCTATTTCCCTGGAAATTCATAGATTTCTATCAACTTATTCACCAAGTCAATAGTACGAGTTTTGATGTCTTCGATTGTCCATATATCTTTAGTTGCTATCTCACGATTTATTTCAAGCCCGTTCTTATAACCTATAAAACGTTTACCATCCTTGCTCTTCCGATCGCGCTTTTCTTCAAACGACTTGTTGCCAAGTGTACTATTATAGCCCGTAATAGTAAGGTTTCCAATTTTATGGGTGTATTCCTCAAGATACTTTTGAGCTAAATTCTTATCACCATTAGCGATCATATCCACCCAACATTGCGGGATATTTTCTCCTTCGGGGAAGATGTGTTCGATAGTCCACACGAACACTTTTTTATCAGTGCGTCTCCATAAATCAGTCCATGTTTCCTGTGTCATGGCAGACTCTGCAAGTTTACAGAGTATGTAGCGCGTTGCACCTACATTATCTTTATAGACATCACCCTCCAAACTGCGGCGAAATTGTTCATCTGAAGCACAATTGGCAGGTGTACTCAGCATGTCTACAACCAGCGTCATTACATCGTTCCCAACTGAGTTAGACTCTTCTATTTTACTGATAATATCCATGAAAATTCGCGTCAAATCACGTGTATTCGGATAGTCTGTAATATTTCGGCGAACGAAATACTTTGTAAGTAATCTGATGAGCTGGTTGATATGATTCTCTGTAATAGCAAGTTCTTTCTTATTCCTCATCAAATACATGAGAAGAAGGTAAGAAGGTGCGCCTTGGATATGGTCGAGGTCTTCCAGCGCTTTACGGTAGATCGTTTCTGTGGAATCTTGTAGAATGAGCCAAGAATAAATTTGCCCACAATGCAAAATATCATCAAGAAACGATGGCAAATCTTTATTGATGAGGTTCTCGAATATATTTAGCAAATTAGAGCGAGTGGCCACGACACCCAATGGGTCTTTTTTGCGGTCGTTGTCACTTTGGAATGGCTCATTCAAACGATGCTTGAATGCATTATAATAATGACGGAAAAAACGTTCCTGTATCCCATAGTCATCGGATAGATTACCGAGTAACATCTGCCAACGGTTGAAGCAATCATCAATAGTCAGATTGTTACTCTCTGCCCGTGCCATAATAAGATTCTTCATCAGATCGATCGCAGTCAATGGTGTTCCTCGGTTGTTCAGAGAATCGAACAAAACGTAAGCGTCAGAATGAGTAGAAACCTCTATTTTAACCAACATGGCCTGCTTCACTTTATTATATTTGCCCAACAAGAAATTTACTGCACCATCACCATCCATACCCTCTATCTCTTTATCGAGACGCTTTAAGAAATAGGTGTAGCAACGAGCAATTTTTCTCATGGAGTAATAAGCATGCTTTGGTGCAGTAGCTTTTCGCAAGCCCACCTCGTTCAACAGGTAATCATAGTCATCCTTATTGAAATTTTGTACCTGTGGCACCAGCTTCATTTCGTTCGGAGAGTTTTTGCTTTTCAGCGACTTCCTTAATGACGGTAGCACGTCACCGTCATCCTCGCTCAAATAGTCTGCATGTTCCTTCAAGCGAGTGTAGATGGCAGTTAGAAATAGGCTTACGGTAGTCAGTCGCTGCTGACCATCTATCACCTCCAAATAAGGATTAATGGCATCTCCCAAAGGAATGCATATGATAGACCCTATGAAATACTCATCGTTGTTTTCACTGATGTCATCGTAAAGAGATTCCCATTCACGATAACTCCATGTATATTCACGTTGATACTTTGGGATGGTATAGTAGAAATTACCATCAGATGAAAAAATCTCGTAGATATGATATTTATTAACACTTTGTATCATGATGTTATACTTTATATTGTTTCAATCGCGATTGTGTATCTTAAAAAAATCTCATTCATGTCTATTTTTCCAATTACTCATTCGTCTTCCTCAAATCCTTCCGAGGCATTCGCCACTAACGCCTTTCCTATTTCCAACTGCAAAAATTTAGGCAACCGAAGCAACTTTGCCATAAGTTGGCTGTAAGTGAACTCAACTTTGGTATCCAGTATTGACGCTTCTTCGATATCCATGTTGATTCTTTCTACAGACTCAGAATCTTCAATGAAATCAGAATAGTCCGGATTCTCAGGCCAATTTTCTATCGTACCGTCACTATTGATCTTTAAACGGATATAGTCACCGCAGTCATCCGACTCCGGAATCAGGCCGTTTGGCACATAACCGGCAATCTTACATATCACCTTTTTATCTTTATCAAGCAGGAAATATGTTCCGCTATCGCATATCTTGGCCTGCAAATACAGAGTCCCATATTCAAGCTTCCAATTCAGCAGCTGATGTGTTTTCAAATTGATTATTCCCGGTCACATACCTTTAGCAACCAACGGATATTTGTTCTCATATAGTTCCCCCATCCATGCATCCGTATAGCTGCACATTTCCTCGTTATATGGGAAATATATCATAAGATAGTGCGCAATCTCACTCAATTCCTGCTCCGTAATGCCTATCAAAATCTGTTTTGCCATAATCAGTAATATTAATAGTAACTATTCAAACTTCATCATATCCGCCAACTGGACAAAATAATCGTTTGACCAGATGTCGAGTTCCTTGGGATTCCTAACAAAGGGAAGAACATCGCTTTTTACCTGATTGATGTTTGCTGACGCCAATCTGTCTTTCAATTGGGCCATGAATGCCTCCCGCCCGATCTCTTCATTATTGAACTGGCGGACACGCTCTGCGAGATGGGCAAAATCAAGAGGTACATTGTGGCGGACATACCATTCAAAATCATACCAGTCACGACCTTTCACCCTGTTCTTCCAACCTCTGTACACCAATGCGTGTATCTTCCTGGCAAACAAATCCGGCAAAATGAAACAGCGTGTCATGAAAGAGTGAGGCTGTAGAAGCAGCTTTTGCTCAGTCCTGAAATTCAACGGTGGCTGGGTATCAACCTCAATTTTGATTTTTATGGATTTATCAGTCTGGAAAGACACATCATATACATCCGTATTGTCTTTCAGGAAAGCGGATTCCACCTTACCAAAACTCTTTTTGTCTTTCTTTTTAATCTCCACTTCACGACCGACAATGGCAAATTCATCTATTATCGGCTGGAAGTATTTCGTAAAATCGAACTTGTCATCGGGAGCCAGGAGGGAAAAATCCATATCCTCGCTGAAGCGTTGGAGACCATGAAAAATTCTAAGGCAAGTACCGCCATAAAAAGCGGCCACATCAAAGAAACTGCCATTGTAAAGTCCGGCAAGTATCACCTGCTGGTTTACTTCAAATATGGCATTACGCCTTTCTTGTTCCGTTGTTGCACCATATGCAGAGAGCATATTGTCATAAATCTCATTCTTCATTTCTTCAGCAATTTAAGTAAAGTACGGATTGAATCGGCCTTTTTACCGACCTTGATATATTCCTCAAACAACCGGGCATCCATTTGCATAAAATCCTCCCGTTCCATCCGGATATCCTCTTCCAGATAAATTTCGGCATCTTTCAGATAACGCAAATTTACTTTTGAAGAATTGGCAATCAGATCACACAGAGCCTTTTCCGGTGTAGCCATCACAAATGCGTAGCCATCTTTCTTGATGCTTGTCAACCCAACAGAGAATGCCGTCTTCGAGATATGCGTATATTCAAACCGTCCAAATGACGTGTCAAAGTTCTTGGCATACTTCAAAGTCATGGACTGCTCGGTATAAACCTCTTCCGGTATCAGCCCATAATAGCGTAGAGCCGATGACATGGAAACATACGAAGGGGCATAAAGATGATTGGCCATCAATTCTGTCGAAAGGTTTTTCCCAGTTATTTCAGGATTGCACACATAAAGTCCCTTCTTGAGCCGTATTATCTGTCTGTCACGCTCAAGCAGCCTGAGTTTCTGGCTTCCGCCCCTGATATGAGGAAACAGAGACTCCAAAACGGAAGCTGTAACAGGGATATTTCCTAATTGTCGCAATGGATTGTTCATGACACAAAGGTAGCGATTATTTTAATATCAAAGTATATTAAATATATTTTTCCATGTAAAATATTACTATTTATGCAGCCATGTTTTTTAGTGAATACCTAAAAGTACAGATTCTCTTCTTCCGGCACTTTATTCTCCAGGAACATCACATAGTATATTGGGAGATAAAGGATATTTCCTTTTGTCTTTATTTCCCTTTCGTTTGAGAGAACAATAGATGAAACAATATGGTAGTCCTGAATTGACATCAGGTTGTCCAATGCACTATGAACCGTATAATCCTTTCCGGATTTAACCTCGATAGGCAGGACACTCATGGTGCCACTGTCATCAACAAGGAAGTCAACCTCCCCTTTCTGCTTATTGTCATAGTAGAACAGTTTTTCGTAATGTGCTTTCAGTTCCTGGGCTACAGCACTTTCATAGACAGAGCCAAGGTTAATGCTGGCAATATCGTTCAGTATTGGCTGGATATTGTAATGATACAACTGGGAAGTAAGCATGCCTACATCGTTCATGTACAGCTTCAACAAATTTTTCTGCTGGGATTCTGCCAGGGGATATTTCGGATTGCTGATGGCATGGGAAACTATCGTAATACCTGAATTGATCAGGTACTCAAACTCCTCCATGTAATTGCTGAATCTGTCTCCTTTCCTGTCCAATATATCTTTTGCCACAATCCGCTTCTTCTTGTTCTCCATCTGAGAAGGAATCATATCATAGATACGGCGGATATACAGTTTCTTGGCAGCATCCTCTTCGTAACGGGAAGCATCGACACCATACAATTCCCTGATGGCCTCCTGAACCTCCCTCACTTTGACGATATTATGACTGTTCAAATATTCATTGACCGCATCCGGCATACCTCCCACGAGAAGGTATCTTTTGAAAAGACTCAGCACTTTATCGTGAACCTCCGGAGCCAAAGGCTGTTTCAGTTCAAAGGATTTTTTTAGATAGGCAATCGCATCCTCACCGAAATCATTTGCAATTAGGAATTCTTCAAAGTCCAGCTGATACATTTTCCTGGGAATAATGCTTCCGACAGGAACCGAAACGGTCTTTTTCAATGCAATTCCCAACAGGCTTCCGCTGCAGATAAACCGATACCGGTGTTCTTGCCTCAAGAACTTGAGCATCGTCAAAAATTGCGGATAATGCTGAATCTCATCGATGAATACCAATGTATTTTCATATCTGTCCAGCTTAGACCCTGCGACCATACTTAAGTTCAGGTAAAACTCTTCCGTGGTGCGGACATTCTTGAATATCTTGTCGCCCGCATCGTCTTCCACGAAATTTATCTCCACATAGTTGTCATAGAGTTCTGTCCCTACATCTCTTATGATGTAAGATTTACCTATCTGCCGCGCTCCTTCAATAAGGAGAATCTTGTCCTCATTAGACCTGAGATGGTCATCTATATATGATCGGATCTTTCTGTACAGCATTGTTCCTACACTTTTCTAAAAGATTTGACAGCACAAATATACACTTTTCCATAGAAATAACCCTTATAATTCTACACTTTTTCTACCTTCCCGTGTCTTTTTCGGCAGCAACAACTTTTCGGAGACAACATGTTCGGCAATAACTTTACTTTATCCCCGTACTCATATATACGCCAATTAAAGTAAAGTCCAAATAAGGGAAGAAAAGAGATTGCTCCGCCAAACAGACCAGCCGATTTGCCGAAGTCCACCAATGATACTACCTATTTTTCTTTTGGCTGCAAAATCTTCGTGAGTGTATCTTGCTTTTAGTTGACATCAGTTGGTGAAAATCTCACTTATTTTCGTACCTTCGCAACGGATAGAAAACAGGTGGACTTCGGACGGGAAAAGGGAGTTTTCCCGTTGGTTCTGATTCAAGTGAAAAGTGCGGCAAAACGGACGTTTTTTGGCCTGAAAAACAAGCGAGAAAAGACTTTTCTACCGTTTAAACCGTAACTCTTTCATATTCAAGCTGTTCGGTATGCTGCATCGAACTTTCTGTTGACATTATTGGCATATATGGAATCAGCAACCACACATCTTACCCTTACATTCATCAGCTTCTGCTGCATACGGATACAGTCCTT